>ERZ1292630.1153-Hain-H41-02um-R3-1153-length-26576-cov-26_pt1 | contig 26576 bp, 27 predicted proteins | sample MGYA00564408_ERZ1292630 | MGnify/ENA primary metagenome ERZ1292630 (study PRJEB36523, sample SAMEA6512641) | groundwater metagenome | collected 2019-01-08 | study: AquaDiva: Metagenomics assemblies of 32 groundwater samples
ATCAATAATTTTAAATAGTTAGATGATGCCGACTTTTTACGAGGGCATCAAATATTGACCAAACTGAAATAGCCAAGCGTGACATGCTTACGCTTAAAGCGCATCAACCTGACAGTGAAACCTTTTTCGCTCTATACTACAATCCCGGCGGTAATACGCGCAAAGATTACAACTGGTCTGTTCCATTTAAGATATTTGATATGATCAATGATCCTTGTGTTCTAATAGGCGAGGAATACTGGGACGTCATTGGCGGTAAAGGTACATATCATGAATTACTTGAAATTTTTGGCGCCGTTGGTGCCGAGACTCGTAAGAAATTGCAAGACTTGGGGCATTAAACAGCCAAGGCCAGCTCTTCTTGATGTGCCCTTGATAGAAACTCGGCTGCCCAGTTGATTTCGTTGGTGTTTTTATACCTGGAATATGGGAACCCATTATATTTTAGAATTTTTTTACCTCTCATATATGCAAGTAATAACTTCCCGACGGCCTTGCCAAGGCGAATGGGAACGGCATTCCCAACTTGACGGTACTGTTCTATAAGACTTCCTTCTATTATCCATTCCTCTGGAAATTCCTGAATTCGTTTATACTCTTCAATGCTTAAAGGGCGGTCCTCCGTCGGATGTGCCAAATCAGTTGCCGGCATCGCTGGATGGGTCACAAGTGTTGGTGACGGTTCGTCCCAAGCCAATCGCCGGAGAAACCCCGTTTTTCCGCCCCCTGAAAAATATGAGGCACCCAACGCCTCTTGCTGCATATTTTTTGGCAGATGCCGCCAATACTGGCCAGCTTGAAGCAGACGGTAATACTTTAACCTTTTTTCAGGGAATTCTAAATGATGATGTCCCTTTTCTGGCAAACCATGAACAGCCTCCCTGAAAGTCCTCCATTTTGGAAGTCCATATTCCCCATTTTCCGAATGTGTCGGAACTAAATAGGGCAACCTGTCTCCGTTGCGTGAACAAATTATAATGACCCGCTCTCGCTTCTGTGGACTCCCAAAGTTTGCAGCATTATAAAGGTTAAAAGAAATACCATATCCGGCATGACGAAGTATATTTAAAATATGCATTAAAGCGCCGCCAGACTGTTCATCCTCAATTAGTGGTTGATTCGATCCTCTCTGATTGTGTGGTCTGTGTTTTAATGGTGCCGATAAGATGCCTCTGACGTTTTCGATGATGGCAAACTTGGGTCGAAGGGAAATGATCCTATCAAGGAACGTTAATAAAACATTTCCTCTATCGTCTTCAAATCCCTGTCGCTTTCCTGCTGTACTAAATGATTGGCAAGGAGGCCCTCCCACAACTAAATCAATTTCATCATTATTATTTAATCCCGCTACCGCGCGAATTTCTCTGGCAGAGCAATCTCGAATATCATTAATTAATGCTATTTTAGGCTTGTTTCTCAAAATCGTTTTTCTAGATGCTCGATCAACCTCACAAGCCAATAATGTTTCAAATCCTGCTTGTTCCAATCCAATATCAAGACCCATTGCCCCACTGAAGAAACTCAATACAATAGGTTTTTTATTGTCGTTAATTTCTTTATTTGTGTAGTATGTGGCTTGGTCTTCAGCAACACCATAGTTATTTTTATCAGAAAAGGAATAAATATCGGGTTCTTTTATTACCCACACACCAGAGATTTTTTTCGATTTTAGCTTTCCATTCCTACATAGGTTTCTCACCTGCTGAGGGGTCCTGTTTAATATAATTGCGGCCTTTTTAACATCAATAAGGGTACTTTTCATTGACACTCCAGGGAAAATTTATCAAGTACCCTAAATTTACAAATATTTGGTTTTGAAGTCAAGAAAAATCTGGAAACTAAGGAACAGAGGGGTTCGGGTAAGGACAGAGTGAAACATGAATGTTGTGGAAAATGAGGACCCCTTATATCGAAGGTAAACTTTAGGTGTCATCTCTGACAAGGCATAATAATTTATATCCCTTCTTTCACCATCGCAACCAGCAACGGCAGCATTATCTCATGATGCCCGGTAAGGCTGTAGCCTTTACCTCCGCTCATCGTCGGCCTCTTGCAGACGTTTGTTAGCGGCCTGTACCCCTGGATGAAGTCCATGTTCACGGTTGTGAAGTTGTTTACCTCGTGGCCAAGGTTCCTGACCAGGGTCAGTGCCTTGAGAAACACCTCAGGCAGGATCACAGCAGAGCCGACATTGAGATATACTCCTTTTTCAAGCTGAGAAACAATCGAAGAGAATATCCTGAAATCTGTGTGGCTTCCCTCTCCAATAGCCGCGCCGCTGCAATGCGGACTCATGTGGATTATGTCGGTCCCTACAGCCACGTGAACGGTCACTGGAATATCGAGCCTTGCCCCTGCCGCAAGGATACTCTTGTCGTTGTATGGGAACTTTTCCTTTAGAAGCCTTTCTCCAACAGCACGGCCTATTCCATGTCCTTTTTTTACCCCATCAATTATGGCCTCGTTGAGAACCCTTCCGGTCTCCTCCCCCATTCCGAAGGCGCCGCCCTTAAGCTCAGCCGCCACATCCTCAGATGTCTGTCCTATCATCGCAAGCTCGGAGTCATGGACTATTCCTGCCCCATTCAAAGCTATAGAGGTTATTATCCCCCTCTCCATCATGTCTATAATAATCGGCCCAAGGCCTACCTTTATTACATGGGCCCCCATCCCTATTGCCACAACTTTTTTTGCCTTGTAAGCCGTGACTACACTTTCAGCCACTTCTTTAATATCCCTGGCTGCCAGGATGTTGGGGAGGGTATTAACAAAATCGGAAAAAGAAGAACCCTTCTGGTAAGGGTTTCCCAGGTCTTTCACGTCTACCTTGCTCTTCCTGTTCTTAATAGAATAAGTCTCTATATTCTTGAGATCTATAGGCTTGAAACTTTTCTTCATCTCCACCTTTACCTTTTACCTGTTATTTTTGAGGATGTCGGACTGTAAGTACAGGGCATGGCGCCTTCTTGAGCACCTTCTCTGCTGTGCTCCCGAAGAGGACCCTGTCTATTCCAGTCCTTCCATGAGTTCCCATTACAATCATGTCAATTCCCTTTTCTTTAGCTACACTCAGTATCTCAATATGTGGAAGGCCTATGACATTCATCCGTTCGTAGTCCTTGAAATCCCCCATCCTCTCTCCGCAAAACTTGTCCATCATCTCTTCGGCGCCTTTTTCAAGGTCTTTCTGAAGCTGATCGAGAGAGATGTTGGGAATGTAAAAGCCTGTTGTATCTATAAGCTCATGTATGACATGAAGGACATAAAGACGGGCATTTAGCTTCTGCGCAAGGCCAACGGCATAGTCGAATGCATAATTGGAATTTTCTGAAAAATCGGTTGGGAACAGGACCTTTTTAATATTTATCATTTTGCCTCCTATGTTATTATAACTTATACGCAATTTATATGCCTGAGTCAACCACATAGCATCTTACAAGTGAGTCATATCCGTATTTATGTGTTTTAATCGTTAAAAAAGCTCAATTCTCAATCCCCTTCCATCTTCATCATCATTAAAATTCCCGCAAGGCCAAAGACGATGTTTGCCCCCCATGCCGAAAGAAGGGGCGGGAGCGCCTCTGCCCTGCCGAGGGAAAGGCCGAGAGACATTATCAGCCAGTAACCAAATCCAACAAGCACGCTTATACCTACTCCAAAGGCCATGCCGCTGGACCTTCCGCCTTTTAAGGCAAAGGGTATCCCCAAAAATGCCATAATAAGCGATGTGAATGGATATGAAAGCTTTGAGTGCATGTCCACTGCAAACCTGATTGGATCATAACCCTCGTTCCTCAGTCTCCCGACGTACTCCCTCAGTTCTCTGAACCCCATCTCCTCCGAATCCCTCTCCCCTGCCGTTAAAGCCTCAGGCGATTCAGGAAGGTTTATCTGCAGCTCTTTATAGGTCTTAGTGGTTATGGCTGCATCGCCGATAATGTCTTCCCTGACGTCTGAAAACAACCAGGCAGAACCATCCCAAGTGACCTCTCTCGCCTCAATCCTCTTTGAAAGCCTGAATCCATCCCCTATATAATAGACAGTGACCCCTTTTAGCTTGTTTGTATCGGGATCGAAAAGTTGGATGTTGTATATGGCATTATCGCTCCTATACCATATCTTGTTCTGTTTAAAGAAGCTCTTCTTCTCCTGTTTTTTTATAAGCACCTTTTCTACAAAAAATACCTCCCTGTTGGTATAAGGGACAATATATTCATTGGAAATGAACGAAAAGATGCTGATAATAAAGGCCATTACCAGAATGGGAGCAACTATCAGGTACAGACTTACCCCGCTGCTCTTCATAGCCGTGATCTCGCTGTTTTTTGACAGGACGCCGAGGGTCATCAGTGTTGAAAGGAGCACGGCCACAGGGGTCACTTGAGAGACTATCTTAGGTATCTTCAATGCATACAGTTTTGCAACAAGGGTAAGGGCCGGCTTGTGTTCCATGAGCATAGCCATCCCCTGAAGGATGTCCACAACGAGATAAATGACTAAGAAGGCTCCAAGGCTGAGGAGCAGCACCTTAAAGAACTCTATGGATATGTATCGGGCCAATATGGGCAACTAACTCTCCTTCTTCCAGCTTTTCAGCCTCTTCGGCAGATGTTCTATAAAATCTATGGCGCTGTCCATCCATGCCAGTAAAGGAATGGGGCGCTCCTTTCCCACCATTAAAATAAGGTATACCCCAAGGAAAAAGAATATTATATTTGCTCCCCATATGGCAAGAAGCGGCGGGATTACGCCCCTGTCTCCCAGGCTTTCCCCTCCTGTCAAAGAGATATAGTAAACCAGGAATATGGCAAGGCTTAGAGAAAAACCCCAGGCCCTCCCGCTTCTTTTTGATTGAATGCCGAGAGGGGCGCCGATAAGGCCAAAGACAATGCAGGCAAACGGTATTGCGAATTTCTTATAGATCTCGACATCATAAGGCCCGTGATTTTCTCCTCTAGCCTTCAGCTCGGCGACCCTTTCCCTCAACTCTGCCAAGGTCATCTCCCTGTCACCTTTGGACACCTCTCCCTTTTTTCCCGAATCAGGGCCTTTGAAATTGAGACGCATGTCATATGTTGAAAAGGCAACCCTGTCGTAAGAAAGCCTCTTGCCGACCTTGTGTATCTCCCCGTTTTTCAAGTACATGGTAACCGTCATCGCTTCAGGATCCGAGAGTATGCTCCCGTCCCTGGCAAATATGGTGTACTCCTCTTTTTCTCTCTGATCATATATCATAATACCTTGCATCCTCTCGCCCGCATTCTCAAACTTTTCAACATACAGGACGATGCCCTCAAAGTCATCGTTAAACACCCCTTCTTTTATGGCTGTGCTTGCCCTCGCGCTGGCTATATCAAAGACCTTTACCCTGAAAGACTGGTTCCCCCACGGGAGGGCAAAAAGGAACAGATAAAAGGTCATTATATATGCAAGGATTGACAGAACGGTTACAGGGATCAGCATCTGATACAGGCTGACTCCTGAGGCCTTCATTGCCGTAACCTCACCATCCGAGGAAAGCCTGCCGAAGGCAAGGAGGAGCGCAAGCAAGAAAGACATAGGTATTGTCAGGGTCAGGAACGACGGAATGATATAAACTATGAGCATTCCTATGTCCGATATATGCACACCTCTGCCAACCACAAGCTCTATCAGCTGCATCATCCTGTCAAGGAGAAGGACAAACGTAAATATAAAGAGGGAGAGAATAAACGGGACGGTTATCTCCTTTAATAGGTAGCGGTTTAAGGTCCTCATGCCACTGATATTAATCCATACTGTCTTTTTTGTAAACAGGTTTTACCTTGAAAAAACCGTATTTTGCTGGTATTTTGGGAGTAAAGAGTCTATTCAAAATAACTTGAACACTACTGTCATTCCCGCAGTATCTTAGCGGGAATCTGGTTTTTCTTTAAACCGTATTCCCGATTAAACCCTCGGGAATGACAAAATGTTCGGCGGAGGATTATATGAAGAGATTTTTGTTAATAGCCTTCTTTCTCCTTATACCTGCGGGTCTCCAGGCAGGGGAATCAGCGGTCAGATGGCTTCCTCTTGACCGGGCCATGAAAGAGGCGAAGAAAGAGAAGAAACTTATCCTGATAGACTTTTACGCAGAATGGTGCGGCTACTGCAAGAAGATGAAGAGGGAGACGTACTCAGACAGTAAGGTGGTCGAGAGGATAAACATGCTGTTCAAGGCCGTAAGCGTAGACATAGAGGGTAATAAAGAGTTTAACATGAAGGGTAAAAAGACCTCTGAGAGAGAATTTTCCGATAGTTTCAACATAACCGCAACCCCCACAACCTTATTCTTTAAGCCCAATGGAGAGCCTATAAAGGGTGTTCCAGGGTATATGGAGCCTGAGGAGTTTCTTGATATACTGAACTATTTTGGCGAGGGGTGGTACGAGAAGATGGGAATAGTCGAGTACCTGGAAAAACTGCCCAAGTGAAACAATTGCCACGGACTTGCACAGATAAATGCGGACTTTTTATGAAGAACAAAGATATAAAGCTTTTTATTAGTCAAAGCTTTATAGTCTGTGAAAGTCCGTGGCTATTTTACCCACTTGAAATGATAAAGAACCAAAATATATGAAGTCACGCATTGAAACTGTAAAGACCTCAGGCCTTAAACCCAGGATGCTTCTGCATACCTGTTGCGCACCCTGTTCCACACATGTACTTGAGTTGCTAAGAGAGGTGTTTGAGCTGACCCTTTACTTCTATGATCCGAACATTCATCCAAGGGAAGAATATGAGATGAGACGGGATGAAATGAAGGGGTATGCTGAAAAAAGTTCCGTAGCATTTGTCGAGGGGCCTTACGACGTAGAACGGTGGTTTGAACTGACAAAAGGACATGAGGCCGATAAGGAGGGGAGCGAGAGGTGTTTTCTCTGTTATGAGGTGAGGCTTCGGGAGTCCGCAAGGTTCGCCAGGGATAACGGGTTTGAATATTTTGGGACAGTTCTCTCAATATCTCCCCACAAGAGGGCTGATAAAATCAACAAGATAGGACTTTCGATGGCCGAAGAGTATGGAATAAGCTATCTTGAGGCCGACTTCAAAAAGAAGGAGGGCTTTAAGAGGAGCATTGTCCTGAGTAGGGAGCATGGTCTTTACAGGCAGGACTACTGCGGGTGTGTTTATAGCAGGTTAAAAGGTCAATAGGCTAAGAGGCAAGGGGTCACATGCCTTTTACTTTTTATATTTTTACCTCTTCTTCATGACAAATTATGCCCAAATTCATAACAGGCCTCAGGACAGAAATCGTTCTTAATATCGCCGTACTGATGATGGCGGCCACTGCCCTCATAGGCTTTGTGGTTCTAAAGGTCTCGGAACAGGCAGCCCTTGACCAGAAGGTCAAGAGTTCCAAGGTTATCTTAAATTCCATTCAGAACAGCATTAAGTACATTGAAACGTCCCAGAATCCTGAAAATATGGCAGGCATTCAGACGCTTATAGATATTTTTTTTGAGAGCGGCGACTTGGATACAATCCTGCTTGCGGATAGTAGTATGCGAGTGATTGCTCATTCATCTCATGACGCTATAGGGAAGATATATTCTGATGAGGCTCTTCTCAGGGGGATAAGGGAGAAAAGAGTAACTACCCTGGTACAGGGTAAAACGGTAAGCATCGTCGGCCCCTTGTACCTCGGGAATGAGGTAATGGGAGGTGTGAAGGTGATACTATCCTCCAGGGATGTAAAGGAGGCTGCTGCTAAGTCCCAGAGGTTGATATTTTTTTATGTGGCTCTCAACTCGGTCATCCTGGTTGTTTTCGGCTCCATCCTTCTTTCCAGGACCATTGTCAGGCCTATTGATGAACTGGTTGCGGTCACAGATGCTGTCGCAAACGGCGATCTGAATCAGCGCATAAAGGTAAAGAGGTTGAATGAGATAGGTTTGCTTGCCGAATCGTTTAACAGGATGACAAATAGAATCAAGGAAGGAAAAGAGGCCCTTGAGGCAAATATAAGACACCTGAAGGCAGCCCAGGACGAGGTGATAAGGGCTGAAAAAATGGCAACAGTAGGCAGACTTGCAGCCGGCATTGCCCATGAAATAGGTAATCCCTTAAGCGCCATCCTCGGATATACCGATATTATTCAAAAAGGGGCAGGCAAGGAGGATGAAGAAGAATATCTTGGGAGAATACAGACTGAGATACAGAGGATAAACAGGATAGTAAAAGGTTTGCTTGATTACGCACGGCCAGGAGAATTTAAACTCGTAGAGATAAATGTAAACGAGGTTTTGGAAAGCTCCCTTGATTTGGTATCAGCTCAAAAAGGATTTGAGAGGATTGATATAAAGCTTAGCCTGAGCGAAACCCCGATAGTAATGGCAGACACCCATCAGCTCCAACAGGTACTGATAAACCTCCTCATCAATGCCGCCGATGCCATGCCGGATGGAGGAACCTTGTTTATGGGATCAGGGATCAGGGGTCAGGGATCAGAAGAATTTGTGGAAATCTCTGTGGCTGATACCGGAACGGGGATGAGCGATGATGAGATAAGGAAGATATTTGATCCCTTTTATACCACTAAGGAGCCAGGAAAAGGGACAGGCCTTGGCCTTGCCATATGCATGAGGATTATAGAGTCTTTTGGCGGAAGGATAGGGGTAACGAGCAAGAAGGGCTCCGGTAGCACGTTTCATGTATTGCTGCCTGTAAAGGTGAGAATATGAGATACTACCCGATCTATCTGGATATAAGGGATAAACCCTGTGTTGTCATAGGCGGGGGCGATGTTGCCGAGAGGAAGGTGTTGTCTCTTCTTAACGCAGGGGCAAAGGTAACTGTGGTAAGTCCTGAAGTTACAGATATCTTAAAAGGAATTTCAAGGGATGGGAGGATAGAAATAAAAGAACGTCCCTATAAGGAAGGGGACCTGAAAAGTGCCTTTATGGCCTATGCAGCCACAGATAATGAAGATATAAATTATAAGATTTCAGAGGAGGCACGAAAGAGGGGGGTGCTGCTGAATGTCGTGGATGAGCCGGAGATGTGCGATTTTATAGTCCCGTCAGTTGTTGAGAGGGGGCTCCTTTCCATTGCCATCTCTACGGGAGGTGCATCCCCGGCCTTTGCGAAGAGACTTCGGCTGGAGATGGAAGAGATGTACGGGGAGGAGTATGCGCTATTCCTTGAGATCATGGCTGCAATCAGGCAAAAGCTATTGACAAAAGAGCCCGAGGGTGCTAAAAAAAGAAAGTTTTTCAATAAGTTGGCCTCTTCCTCCATACCGGAAATGATAAAGGCCGGCAGGTGGAAAGATGTTGACAGAACAATAATATCCCTTTTGGGGAAGGATTTTTCAATCGCCTCCCTGGGGATAAAAAAGGATTAAAACAGATGCTTTTCTATATCACACTTTTCCTTTATCTTGCAGCTACGTCGGGGTATATATCTTATGTCATAACCCTGAAAAAGCCAATTTCCATACTCTCAACATCTATTCTCATTGCTTCTTTCGTCCTCCATGCAGCAGTAATTTCCTTACGGTATCCGGAACTGGGACATCCGCCGTTTATTGGCATTGAGACCCTTTCCCTCCTTGCCTGGACAATTGTGGGCATCTACCTTCTGGTTGAATGGAGATACAAGGTTTATGTCCTTGGTTCCATCGTATCTCCGATAGCCTTTATCCTCTTGCTCCTGACAGTTATTATCCCGGAAGGGGAAATCGTTGTCCCTCCCTACCTGAGGAGCGTCTGGTTCCCACTGCATGTGGGGTTTGCCTTTCTGGGAAATGCCATATTCTCACTGGCGTGTGCTGCCGGTATCATGTATCTGATCCAGGAGAGGCAGGTAAAAGGGCACCACCTGGGCGGTATACACAAAAGGCTTCCGTCCCTTGATGTCCTTGACGAGATAAATGAGATGTGTCTTTTTGTCGGCTTTCCGCTGATGACATTCGGAATAATAACAGGTTTTATCTGGTCGAATGCGGTCTGGGGGACCTTCTGGAATTTGAGCCCGAGGGCCATTTTTTCTCTCATAACATGGCTTCTTTACGCCACTCTTCTTACCGGGCGCCTGTCAGTCGGGTGGAGGGGAAGAAGGGCTGCTGTCCTTGCCATAACAGGCTTTTCAATCATGATCGCAACCTACTTTGTCATAAATATAATCTGGGGAGGACATGCCTTTAAATAGCTGTTGTAGGGGCGGCCCTGCGTGGCCGCCCAGAAAGGGCAACCACAAGGGTTGCCCCTACATTTACATATTATGAACATCATCGTAGTCGGCCTAAATCATAAGACAGCGCCTGTGGAAATAAGGGAGAAAATTTCTTTCCAGCCTGCAATGTTGGAAGAAGCCCACGGGAAGCTCCTCCAGACTCAGGGGGTAACGGAGGGGATGATCCTGTCCACCTGCAACAGGGTGGAGGTCTATTCCTGTGTTAACGATATTGAGAGCGGGATCAGGGAAGTTAAGGAGTTTCTCTCTGCCTTTCATGGCCTTCCTCTGGAAAGGTTTGAAGAGCACCTCTTTGTCTGCTCTGCAGAGGATGCGCTTCGACACCTTTTCAGGGTCGCATCTTCCCTTGATTCAATGGTTATAGGGGAACCTCAGATACTAGGCCAGCTCAAGGACGCATACCAGACTTCCTGCAAGTATACGGCTGCCGGGGTCATTTTAAACAAGCTCCTCCACAGGGCTTTTTCTACAGCAAAAAGGGTAAGGACTGAGACGAAGATAGCCAGCTCCGCCGTCTCCATAAGCTATGCAGCTGTTGAACTCGCGAAAAAGATATTCGGTTCATTGGACGGCAAGGTTGTCATGCTGGTAGGCGCAGGAGAGATGTGCGAACTGGCGGCCAAGCACTTTATAAACAGCGGGATCAAGGATATATATGTAACAAACAGGACCTTTGAGAGGGCTGAAAGGCTGGCTGAGGAGTTTAAGGGAACGCCTGTTAATTTTAATGAGTTTCAACATACCCTTCATAAAGCAGATATAGTCCTCTCCTCTACCGGCGCAACTCACTATATAATAAAGCCTGAAGATGTCACAGAGGCGCTCAAGGCAAGGAAGCAGAAGCCGATGTTCTTTATAGACATTGCGGTACCAAGGGACATAGACCCAAAGGTGAACGACATAGACAACGTCTACCTCTATGACATAGACGACATGCAGGGAGTGATAGAGGCCAACGTAAAGGGAAGGTCCAAGGAGGCTGAGAAGGCGGAAGGGATCATAGCTGAAGAGTTAAAGGTCTTCATCCACTGGCTGAAGACCCTGGATCTGACGCCTACGATAGTGGGAATAAGGGAGAGGGGTGAGGAGATCCGCAGGAAGGAGCTGGAAAAGGCCCTCGCATACCTGAACGGGCTGTCTCCTGAACAGATAAAGGTGTTGGAGTCACTCACATCAGCTATCGTAAACAAGCTCATCCACCATCCCATAGTTGCACTAAAAACGCATGCAAAGGACCATTACAGGGATATGTACCTGGAGGTGGCAAGGAATATGTTTGATCTGGCAGATAAAGAAAAAGAAGAGCCTGATCAAGAATTGGAAGAGTAAGCAGGGCTTGACATGGGGTCTCCAGTGGTTAGCGGCATACTGCACGCGATTTCTGATTTAAGGCCGATTTCCTCATCCGTCAGATAGCATGCGGGGTCAGGAGCCCATATATCGCCGTATACTGACTCAGCCCTGACCCTGTAGTTACCCCCGCAGATGTCAACAAACCTGCATTTTCCGCAGCGCCCTTTCAACAGGGCTTTTCGATCTTTGAGTCCGCCCATTACAGGGTCTGACCTGTCTTCCCATATCTCGCGAAATTTCCTCTGTTTAACATTCCCAAAGGAGTAATGGCGCCAGAACTGGTCCGCATGGACATTCCCACGGCTATCTATGTTTCCGAGAGCAACCCCGGAGCTGTTCCCGCCTCGCAGGGCAAGCAGTTCGTAAACCTTTCGGGCCTTCACAGTATCTCTCTCCAGAACCTTAAGATAGAGGTAAACCCCGTCAGCATCGTTGTTCCCTATGACAATCTCCTTGTTTAACCCCTTTGCGTAAAACTCTTCCGCCCTCTTGAATATATAATCCACTGCCCTTCTCGTCTCTTCATGACTTAGATCCTCACTGCGCAGTTTGCTGCCACGCCCTGAGTAAACAAGATGGGATATATAACCGCGATCTATCCCCTCAATCTCAATTAAATCTAAAAGGGGCACAAGATGTTCCATTGTCTTTTTGTTCAGGTTAAACCTCAGGCCAACGGTAATACCCTCGGCCTGACACTTTTTTAATCCTGAAAGACCTTTTTCAAATGCACCCTTCATCCCCCTGAAGCGGTCGTTGGTCTCTCCAATACCGTCAAGGCTGACCCCAACATATGAGAAGCCTGTGTCCTTAATCTTTTTGGCAGTATCTCCTTCTATAAAGAGTCCGTTTGTGGAAAGGGCGCAACGGATCCCCTTTTTGAAGGCATAGGCGGCAAGGGTAAAGAGGTCGGCCCTCATAAGAGGGTCTCCACCGGAGAAGATTATCACAGGGACCCTGTAATAGCTGAGGTCGTCAATAAGCCTTAAGCCCTCTTCAGTGGTAAGTTCATCAGGAGAAACATTGTCCGAAGAGCTTGAATAGCAGTGCAGGCAATGCAGGTTGCACCTGTTGGTAATGTTCCAGACGACAACAGGCCTCTTGTCTGAGGAAAACTGAAGGAGTCTTGATGGAAGAGTTGAAGTTTCCCGTCCCTCTTTCAGGGTAGTGGAAATGGAATTGGTGCTGCAGAGGAGTTTTGTTACACCAAGCATTTGTTATCCTTAAAGAAAAAACCATTTACCGCAGAGGCGCTGAGACGCCGAGGAAAGAAGTTTATAAAGGTTTTCTCTGCGTCTTTGCGGTGAAAAACAATGATCAATATTTTTTATTCGTTGCGTTATACTTACCTACGGGCTTCATAAACGGCAGCCGCTTAATCTCTTTAAGGGTGGCAGTGTCGTAAATGACCACTGCTCCATCATTTTCCCATATGCTCACAAGGGCGTATTTACCGTCCTTTGTAAACTCTATATGCATCGCCCTTTTCCCTGCTGCAGGGACTACCTCATTAACAATTTTTAAGGTCTTCTTGTCTATTAGCTGGATTGAGTCGCTTCCTGTATCAACCCAGATTGTGTTTATATTATCATGAGTGCGGGCAAAAAAGCCAGTTCCCTTGAGCTTCACATTCTCTATTACGCTCCATTTGTACAGCTCCATTACCGTGAGTGTGGGCGCCTCTATATGCGGGAAGGCAGCATACATTTTACCGTTGTCCTTATAAATCGCTGCTGATGCCAGATGAGGCATTCCCTCCCCCTCCAGGCTCTCTGTAATCTTTCTTGATTCCAGATCAAGGATACTCAAGTGCTTCCCTTCCCTTGATGTCCCAATCAAGAACCTCTCACCCGGCTCTATGAAGAAATCGGAAAAAGGCTGATCTACCTGGAACTTCGAGATGATAAAAGAGTTCCACTCAAGAAACCAGACCTCTGGCCGGTCGCGAAAGGAGATGACGAATACCTCTTTGCTCTTAAGGGTATATATTGCCCCTACCTTCCCCTCAAGGTTAATGGTCCTGGTCGGCTCCAGGGTCTCTGTGTTTATCAATACGATGTTCTCAGGAAGCGTATTGGCAACTGCCAGTATCTTCCCATCAGTTGAAACTGCCATATTCCTTGTATTTATCCCTGCCCTGAGCCGCCCTACCTCGCGCCACTCTGTCAGATCGTATTTGACTACCCAGCCGTCCCTCCCTCCGAGATAGGCATTCTTTAAGCTGTGGTCGAACTTTGGGCCGCCGTGAATGGCCCCCACATGGGCCCTGTCAAGAAGGGTAAAGGTGTCTCCGTCCATGAAGTGGACGTCCCCCTTGCCCCCTTCAACAACCATGAAAAAGTTGCCCATATCCGGTTTGGGACGGGGCGAAAGTCCCTTCCTATCTGAGACAGCTCTTGTAGTCAGGATATCTTTGGTTTCCCACTTGGGGCTTACAGCAGGGGTCTTTATATATGAAACGATAGCGGCAATCTCCTCATCCTTAAGAGAGGCCTTGAAGGAGGGCATGTTTGTTGCCGGCAGTCCGTTCTTTATTGTCTCTGACAATTCAGCATCTTTTCTCTTTCCAATGGTCTCTGCAATCAGCGGCGGACCGGAGACGCCGTATCTTTCAGGGTGATGGCATGAGGAGCAGTTCTGCCGATATAGATCCTTTCCGTAATCTTTTGTAATTAATTCTGCATTTAAAGGCGCTGATAGAATAAGCATAAACGCTGCGCAGTAAATAATCCGTTTCATTTTTGCCTCACAAAAAAATGGGGTGAGGAATTAGCTTCCTCACCCCTTAGAATAGTATACCCGGTTATATCTTAGTAAATATCGTGGACTGTGTTCCACATGTTGAACTTGCCAGTCGGAGTGACAAGCCAATCGCCGGTTATACGCTTCTTCTCTTTCAGGGTCTTGTCGTCATAGATTACGATCTCGCCATTCTTATCCCAAACAGAGACCCATACCTCGCTCCCGTCCTTGTTGTACTCGAGGTGAACGACCCTGCCGTGATCAGCAACCTTGATTGTCTTGAAAGACGCTTCAGGGTCCTTCTTATCGATAACGGTAAGAGTACGGGTATTATCAGCAACTGAGTCGAGGGTACTGTCTATCCACACATGATTGCTCTTTGGATGCGTCTTAACAAAGAGCCCGCCTGCCGCAAGCACAGGGACCTTCCTGACCATCTTCCATGCCTCTTTCGGATGACCCTTAGGGTCTGTTCCCACAAGGGCAAGCGCCGGCTCACCGAGGTGAGGAGTGGCATAAACCGGGCCGAAGTCAGGATCAACCCAGTTGGCGCCCCTTCCAGGATGCGGCTTATTGCCGACTTCAACTATGGCGGCAACCCGCTTTTCAACTGTATCAACAACTACCAGCTTGTTTCTCATGTTGGCAGCCATAAGGAAGTATCTCTTGTTTGCCCAGCCACCATCATGGAGGAACCTTTCGGCCTCGAGCTGGGTTATCTTCATGTTCTTGATATCGGAATAATCAACGATCCAGATGTAACCGGTTTCTTTGATGTTCAGCATCCATTCAGGGGCATTGTGGGAAGTGATTATAGCAGCAACCCTTGGCTCCGGGTGATACTCGTTTGTGTCATAAGTCATGGACCTGGTGCTTACAACCTTTATTGGCTCAAGGGTAAGGCCATCGACTATTATGAACTGAGGAGGCCAGTAGTCGCCGATAATGACGTACTTGTCCCTGTAATCAACCTTCTTGTTATGGAATTTGCTGACCTCTATGCTCCTTGCCTCTGCTCCAACCTTAACCTCTGCAACAACGGTTGGCTTCTCCATCCAGAGGTCAATGAGGGTTGCCTTGGCATCCCTGCCTATGGAGTAGAAATATCTACCTGAAGCGGAAGACCTGAGGATATGCACTGCAAAGCCGGTATCAACGATGCCGACAGTTTCCTTTGTATCGCCATCTATGATGGCAACTTTCCCTGCATCCCTTAGAACAACTCCAAAGAAGTTATCTATATTCCTTTTGTGCATCGGCTTTGTCGGCCTGTCCTTAACAGGAACAATGACCTTCCATGTGGCCTTCATGTCTGCAAGAGACATCTCAGGAGGCATAGGAGGAGTTACCTGAAGGAATCTTGCCATCAGGTCAATCTCCTGCTCCGAAAGTTGATCCTTCCATGCAGGCATTCCGCCTGGCGTACCCAACTCAATAAACACCTTCAACCCATCAGTTGTTAACGCAGTTGTCTTGGCAGGCTCAAGGTTCGGTCCGGTAGCGCCCTTTCTCAACGTACCATGACAACCGGCGCACCTATCAAAATAGATCTTCTTTGCCGCCTTCATCTCATCATCGGTTAGGGTAATTCCCTCTGCTGAAGCAATGCCTGCAGTAAATACAAGTGAGAACATTGAAATCAAACATAACAACTTCTTCATACTTCTACCTCCTTCTTTTATGTAAGAAATTAAACACCTTGAAATTCGAAACTTGTTTGATGCCAATCTTTGCCAAACCACCTCCTTCCATATAAGTATGCCGAGCAAACCTTAACATGTCAGTGGTAATACCGCCACCTAAAAGAGCTATTCACTTTTGAATTAGATTTTTGTAATCTACCCTATTTATTCTTTCCTTGTCTATAAGGCAGAGGGTCTATTTTTAGAAAAAAATTAGGTAGGCATGATAATACTACTGGACTATATTGATGTAGTTCTAAAAGTCTAAGCTTCCATGTCAGATTTGTGGCTAAAGTCCGAACTTTACCGCCCTGTCTGTACAGAATATCCCTGAAGGCTTTTCTGCATGGATCTCCTTTATAAGTTTATAGGAGTCTGTATCGTAAACAGCAACCTTTCCCTCTTCCCTGACGGATATATAAACCGCCTCACCCTTAGGGGTAAACTGGGGATCAAGGGCGCCTTTTCCAACATCTATGGTCTTTTTGATCTCAAGGGTTTCCACATCTATCACCTGGACAAGCCTCTCTGCCTCAGTTCCAGGCGCATCCACGTTGTCCACCCATACCTCCCTGCCGCCAGGCCTTCCAACAACGAAGAGAGGGGTCCCTGCAATTGGAATGGACTTGATGAAGCTCCAGTCCCTCGTGTTGTAAACTACTACCCGCTTCTCGCCAACAGCCGGGACAAATGCCATTTCGCCTGATATGGCCCAGGATTCGAGATGAGGAATATGATAAATAGGGACCTTTTCTCCTTCTTTGACCTTTCCTTCCCTCCGCTCCCTCATGTCTACTTTCCTTACCTCGTCGAGCTTCCATGTATCCATGACACCGACCCATTCCGAGTTAAGCAGGCCAACAACATAGCTCCTGCCGTCAGGCGTTATAAGCTGGTCGTAAGGGGTGTCTCCCACATCCCAGAACTTCTTGATTACCGGGAACCCTTCCTGCTTCATATCTACAACCCAGACCCCGTTCCCCTCCATCAATCCAAATATCATCAGATTGTCGGGGGTATCGAGAGGGCCGACCGTCCTTGAAAGGAGCTTTGTCCCGTCCTCCCTTATCCTCTCAGCCGGTATCTCCTTAACCATATCGAGAGAATCTGAACTCACTATCACCACCCCGCCCGGCTGGTAGTTGCAGACCATTACATATTTACTGTCCCTTGAGATTGCTACGCCTATAGAGTTTTCTCCAACCTTGACCTGTTTTTCGAGAGAAAGTCTTATCAGGTCAACCTTGCTCAGGGTGCCGTCCCTAGCTATCACGTAAGCATACCTTCCGTCTCTGGAAAATGTCATAACAGCGTGGCGGAGGTTTCCAAGACCTCCGACGCGCCCAAGCAGTTCGTGTCTTATCGAATCTATGACCATTATGCGGCCTGCTTCCCTTTCAGCAACCACCATCAAGGAGGCGGTTCCCCAGAGCCTCTCCTTGGAGGCGCCTGGTTTGACAATGCCTTGGCAGCCTGTAGCTGCGCATAGAATAGTAATTGCAATAAATGAAAACCATTTCATAAATATGCCTCCGTCAGTGTCTTCCCTTCTCTTTTTCCTCACCGAGATACCTCATATAAGCGACAACCTCATCTATATCTTCTGCAGAAAGGGCAGCAACATGTCCAGCTTCTTTAGAAAAACCTGCCATCGGAGTTCCGTCCCTGCCCAACATGATCGTCCCTCTGATAAACCCATCTGAAGCAGATGCCTGAAATCCAGGGTCAATAAGAGATGGTCCCATTGCGCCCGCTCCGTCTTCATCATGGCAACCTGCACAGAGAGCGAACAGCTCTTTCCCTCTCACGCTTGCATAAGGTTGCACCCTGTTATTGGGAACAATAACAGATTTCTCTTTTTGCCATCCCTTTATAAAAGATGCAATTGAAACAAGCTCATATTTAGACAGGTCATTCCTTGGCGGACATCCCCGCGTAGGCCTTCCATAAAGCATGCTCTTTACAAGATACTCGTCAGACGCCACAACAAGGAAACTCTGCCTGTTAAGGGCCAACCCCTTTCCTCCCTCGCCTTCGGCCCCATGACAGGTTGCGCAATTGGCATGGTATAACTTCGCACCGTCCGCAGCGTTAGAGGTAGTGCATAATGCGGAAAGCGCCAGCAACAAACCAATAAGAGCTGTTTTTTGTTTTTTCATGATGCCCACTATAAACCTGACTTGTCAAATTAAAAGGGGTCAGCCTTAGGCTGACCCCTTTTTACTCTAAAGCTCAATATTATGTCCTATTTATCCAATTCATCGCATAGGACGTACATTGTGTCGAGCCTTTCCTGCTGCATACCGTGAACAACCTTATATGCGTCATCCTTCTTTCCTGAAATAATTGAAGGAACTACCTGGCTCTCGCGGGTCTTCTTGAAGGCATTCCAGGTATCAACCAACTCCTTGAACTTAACCTCTTTACCTTCAGGGGCCTTCATCTTTGCAAGCATAGCACTTACTGCATCAGCTGTATCTTTTACCAGCTTCTGCTGGTCCGCACCCCTTTTGTCACTGTACTTTTCCATTACAAGAAGCGCGTTCCTGGCCTCACCTATCTTCATTATCAGATCGCCAAAATGCCCAGCCTGGGCTGATACTGCAATGAACAGAAAACATGATACCACTAAACCCACTAAAAACTTTTTCATAAAAACCTCCTTTATTTTTGCTGATTTAAAAACCAAACTCTCTTCCAATACCGAATATACTCAGGACGCCTTTTACATCACCCCTTTCATCTTTTAGCATAGATACAGTTCTAATATACAAGGAATATCTGATTCCGCCATTATACTCTGTCAAGTAATTTAGATACAGTAATATGGGAGTTGAGCTAACCCCTTTAAAGTGAACGGCAATGGAGACTAAAGTCATTAGCCGAAATAAACAGGCGACGTCTTCTTTAGCTCCTTTAGCGTCCTTAAAATCCTGTACCTTTTAAGACCACTTTTTACCGACAGATCCGTTATTATTGTTTGTAACTCTTCTTCCGAATCTGCATGTGTCATTGTATATAGGGTAAACTGAAACCCCTCAAAAGATGGGCGTATATAGCAGTGGCTCACCCTCGGATGGACAGCCATTATCTCTCCAAAACTAAACCCCTCTGCACCCTCCATATCCCAGACGATCATGGCATTTGTCTTAAAGCCTGCATTAGCTGGAGTCAGGGCTGCTCCAAAACGTCTTATTATCCCGACTGCTTTTAATTCATTTATCCTGTCAATGACTCTGTCCAAAGACCAGCCGAGGGAATCTGCAACCCTCTGGAAGGGGTTTGCGTCGAGGTATATATCCCTCTGGAGTTCTCTGATTAGTGCGATATCCTCTGTATTAAATCCCAATTCAGGCTCCTACAACCTTAAGATCAACCTTAACCTTAAACATCTTTTTAGCTGGAAGGTTGTAGATCGGTCCAACTCCTCCGTCTTTTGATATCCTGGCCAATATCTCCCCTATCCGCTCTTCGGTCGGGGCTATAACAGTAAACCAAAGGTTTGGAGTTCCCTCCCTCAGATAGTTGTGGGTTATTTCAGGGTATAAGGCAATTATGTCTGCAATCTGCGTAATCTTTTCAACTGGGACATCTACGGCGCAGAGCGTACTTTTATGTCCCATCTTTGCTGCATCAAAAAAAGGGCCAACCTTCCGTATAACCCCTTCTTTCAAAAGCTTTTTGACCCTGATAAGAACTTCATTTCCCGATAGTCCAACCCTCCGTCCAACCTCGGCGTACGGTTCTGTAGATATGGGAAAGTCGCTCTGTATGATGTTCAATATCTCTCTGTCGATGGAATCCATATAAGCAAACCCTTCCTTTGTATCGAGGTTGATATCTAAAGCTGTCGAAGAAGATAATTAAAAAATCCCCGGAAGCATACACCTCCGGGGACTCTTTTGTCAAATATCTTGCTTTAAATCTGTAATGTACTATCTATTCCCGCAGGTGAATCCGCGGTTTGCGCATGCATCATTAAAGCTTGCATGGCACTTTTCGCAAACTGCAGGGTTTAATGGATGATTGGCTTCCTTTGATGCAATGGACTTCCCGTCCTTAAGGGCAACAACATCATACACCGGCTTGCCGTTTACGATGTCGGTAGTAAAGGCTGCGCCGATCTCTTTGAACTGGAGAACTGCAACCTTTCCATCTGCATACTTGTTACCCTTTGCCTTATAGACCTTCATAACGGCCGGGTTGATAAAGGATACATACTTCCCTGGTTTTACACCGCAGTAAGTATCAACTGTGGCCTGAAGTATATCATCCCCACCAAGAGGGAGGACGTTCACTCCGCATGGAGGAACGATACCCTTTGCGATGCCATGTTCCCACTTCTCCCAATACATTCCCGCTGCCGCGGCATCATCTGCTGGGGCAGCCGCCGTTGCCTTTCCCGCCGGCTTTGCGGCCTTCTTTTCTGCTGCAAACGCGCTTGTAACTCCTAAGAACATAACCATTGCTACGATTCCAGATAACAACTTTTTCATTTAGTCTCCTCCTTTTGAGTTTAACTGCCTAATTAGTGATAACGTTGAGCCTCTTGCAAAAGTATAAAATAGTTGTCATTCCCGCATTGTTTAAGCGGGAATCTGGTGTTTTATTATAGAAAACCATATCCCCGATAGAACTTTTCGGGGATGACAGAGAGTTTTGCAAAAGGCTCCGTTAAGATATATTTCCTCCTTTCATCGTTATTTTGAATGTAAATAGTCAGCCCGGCAACTCCCAAGTTCCAAGGCTTATTTTATGAGACAACTTACATTATTTCCCATTAATATGTCTATAACCCTTTGGGTGTATTTTAAGAAAAAACTTGGGCAAGCTATATAGACCTTTTGGGTATTTATGTGGTACTCCTTGCAGACGATAAGGCTCCTGCTCCGGCCCATTTCAGGGCAATCCGTGGTTCATGGTTAGAATAACCTCGCAAGCAAATTAAGTCCTGCTTTGCATATAGCCTCAAACCCTGTTGACTCATTTATGATATTCATGCTATAAAAAGATGACATAAGTCATATATCAAAAGGTGACGTCTGCTGCTGAAAGCCGGAGAATAAAATGACTGGTTCGTGCCCCTGCCATACCTGTCCTGCGAAAGAGTTCGGTATATTTTCCTCCCTCAACGATGAAGAACTCCTGAAGACCAAAAACCTGCTGCATCAAAATTTCTACAAGAAACATCAGATAATATTCCATGAAGACAACCCATGCCAGGGGTTCTACATCATGCGAAGCGGCAGGGCAAAGCTTATCAAATCCACCAGGACAGGGCGACAGATAATACTCAAGCTTGTTAATCCCGGAGGGATTATCGGCGAACACGCTGTTTTTGAAAACAGCCCCTATGCCTTTACCGCAGAGGCGATAGAGGATTCGGAGATATGTTTTATCAGCAAGGAAGATTTTTTAGGGATAGTTAAGAGAAGGCCGGAGATCGCCCTGAAGATCATGTCTATATTAAGCGGGGAATTGAGGGCGGCCAGGGCACAGGTGATTGATATGGCCCTGAAGGAGGCGCAGGAAAGGATGGCAGCTCTTATAATGAGCCTCGCAGACGAGTACGGTACGGTAAAAATTGACGGCATAGTTATAGGGCTTTTCTTGACCAGAGGCGAACTGGCTGAGATGATAGGGGTTTCGCAGGAGACAGCCATACGGATAATCTGCGAGTTTAGAGACACCGGCCTCATAAAGACGGACCATCGCCAGATTACCATCCTGAATGAAAAAAGGATGAGAATGGTGGCGTCCGGCGAACAGATAACAACAGGGAAGAGGATATGAAACAGCTTAGGAAAGGGCTTATATTCAAGCTTGGAGGGATCCTGCTCCTCCTCCTTTTCACCAAGTTATTGATGATGGGCATCGGGATATATTCAGCCAGGCATTTGCAGGGAGATGCAGCGGCTATAAATTACGCCGGCAGTGAGAGAATGAGGATATATAAGCTTTCGTTCCTCATAAATAAGCTCCCTGCAGAGGATGGAGAAAAACTGCAAATATTAAGATACCAGATAGAAAAGGAGTTAAACAGGTTCGAGCTTATCTTGAAGAACCTGAGGGAGGGGGAGGCGAACGACAAGGGAAGGCGCTACGAAGAACCCAGGATTATAGTGAAACTGATTGAGATGCATCCGGTTTTTCAATGGACACCGGGGCTTCCTGTTATATACGAACCGGATTTGAGGCGCAAGATAGAGATAATCGGCGACAAGTGGATTACTGAGGTCAGACCCCTTATAACCGATATACTCAAGGAGCAGGACCCGGAAATTGCCATGCAGTTGCATCAGACGCTGGATTCCATGCTCCCATCTTATGTAGACAGCATTGACCGGTTTGTTACTCTTCTTGAAGATTCAACAAACCGGAGGATGATGCTCTTTCACAGCACCCAGTACCTCTTCCTTGTCCTTACCATAGCGATAACTCTTGTCTGGATTTATCTGGTCTTTTTCGTTATAAGAAGGTCAGTTCAGGGACTGATGGAAGGGATAAGGGCCATGACTGCCGGGGATTTCTCCAAGAGGGTGGCAGTTATCTCCGATGACGAGACCGGGGAACTCGCCAGGGGGTTTAACTTTATGGCGGAGAAGGTGGAAGAATCTTACGGGAATCTGGAAAAGAAGGTCATGGGGAAGACCGCTGCCCTTGAGGAACGCAACAGGGAGCTTTCCATACTTTATGATACTGCTGCATCGCTAAACCAGTCTCTTCCCTTAGACGATATACTGCACGTCTTCCTGAAAAAGCTTTTAGGGCACCTTAATGTAGGGACTGGAAGCATCAGGCTTGTTGACGAGGACGGCTCTCTGAGGCTTGCAGCCAGCATCGGGCTTCCAGATGAATTCAAAAGAAAAAACATGTCTCTCGGCGAATGTCTGTGCGTGTTATCTGCAAAGAACGCCACATCCGATTTCTGGGATGTACCGTCCAGGCCGGAAGGGATGATACTAAAAGAGTGCCTGGAGCTTGGATACAGAACCGTTGCAGTGGCGTCTGTGAGCTACAAGGAGAGACTCCTCGGCGTAACAAACCTCTTTGTGGAAGAAAAGAGGGAATTTACATCTCAGGAGAAGAGGCTCCTTGAAAGCCTGAGCAGCCACATCGGGGTTGCTATAGAGTATTACAATCTGAATGCCAAGGCAAGGAGGCTTGCAATAATGGAGGAAAGGAATATACTTGCCCACGAGCTGCACGACAGCATAGCCCAGTCCCTTGCCTATCTCAACATACAGACCAGCCTCCTTGAGGGGTCGCTGAAAAACTCCTCCCAGGATGAGACAATGAAACATGTCGGGCAGATCAGGGAAGGGATACGCAAAGGTTATGGCGATGTGAGGGAACTCCTTAACCATTTCAGGACACAGATGGAGGAAGAGGGTCTTGATGACGCCCTGAAATCCCATCTGAACAAGTTCAGCCTGGATACAGGGATAGCGTCCTCCCTCGAATCAAGGAATCGTGTGGTTTCTCTGTCTCCGGAGACTGAGATCCATGTCTTTCACATAATACAGGAGGCCCTCGCAAACGTGAGAAAGCATTCCGGGGCATCAAGGGTCAGGGTCTCCCTTTCAGAGGACTGGCCGTTACAGGCGACTGTGGAAGATAACGGTATAGGCTTCGACCTTGATAAAAAAGACGGACAGGGAATACACCACATGGGACTCTCCATAATGAGAGAGCGGGCGTCAAAGCTTGGGGGAAGTCTGAATATATATTCCGGCCATGGGATAGGAACAAAGGTGGTGCTTAATATCCCTAAGGAGGCAAGATGAAGAGGATCAGGGTGCTTCTCGTAGATGACCATAGCCTGTTTAGAAGCGGGGTTAAGGCCCTTCTTCAGACTGATGGTTCTCTTGATGTGGTGGGTGAGGGAGGTAACGCCCTTGAAGGAATAGAGCTGGCAAGGTCGCTTAAACCGGATGTCGTACTTATGGACATCAGTATGCCCGGACTCAAGGGAACAAAGGCCATTCCTGCCCTGTTGGATGCCGCCCCATCTGTCAACCTTCTGATGCTTACCGTATCTGAAAACGAGAACGACCTGTTTGAGGCCATCAAGGCCGGAGCCAAGGGGTATGTACTGAAAAACATCGAGCCTGAAGGCCTGATACGCTGCATAAAAAGGGCGGCTGCAGGAGAGGTTGTTATGTCAGGGAACCTGACAGGCAAGATAATGGAAGAGTTCCGCAACCTTGTCGTACAAAAAGAGGAGTGCAAGGAGATTCTGACCCCAAGGGAAAAAGAGGTTCTCCTGCTGGTGGCAGAAGGGATGACTAATAAAGATATTGCTGTTGAACTAAGCCTTTCAGAGAGTACTGTAAAGATCCATATCCAGCACGTACTGAAAAAACTGAACCTGAAGGGCCGGGTACAGGCAGCCGTATACGCTATGGAACAGGGCTGGATCAAGAAAGGGTCTGTATAGACCCGAAAGAGCTTCTTCACATCTCCTCATTTAGAGACAATCCCGACAACCCTATCAGTGACTGGAAAATGCGCCATCTATCGGGAATATCTCCAGATTGACCTTTGAGGAAGTTGACCGCCAGATGCACAGCACATGAATGTTTTTCAACATTTCATGGACATAGATTGGGAAAGATGATTTTGTTGACTTAAAAGGCGATGATGAAGTATATTCTAACTACATTTACAATTTTGGAGGCTCAATGAGAAAAGAGATTAGAATAGGTACGAGAGCAAGCGCTCTGGCCCTCTGGCAGGCGAACTGGGTAAAGTCTGAGCTGGAAAAGAGATACCCCGGAATGACCGTGACCCTGACCAAGATAAAGACTACTGGAGACAAGATCCTTGATGTTCCTCTTGCCAAGGTGGGCGGTAAGGGGCTTTTTACAAAGGAGATAGAGGAGGCCCTCTTGAGGAAGGAGGTGGACATTGCAGTCCACTCCATGAAGGACGTACCAACCGATTTCCCTGCAGGGCTGCACCTTGCATGCATAACAGAGAGAGAGGATGTCAGGGATGCCTTGATATCAAACGGCGTAAAACTCAAAGATCTCAAGGAAGGGGCCATTATAGGCACCAGCTCCCTCAGGCGTCAGACTCAGCTTTGCCACTACAGGCCGGATTTAAGGATGGAGATGCTTAGGGGTAATGTGGAGACGAGGATCAGGAAGCAGAAGGAGGGTCAGTACGATGCTGTTATCCTTGCCGCCGCCGGCGTTAAGAGATTAGGGCTTGCAGACAACGTCTCGGATTATATATCTGTTGATATATCAATCCCTGCCATTGGTCAGGGGGCCCTTGGAATAGAGTGCAGCATATACGACAAAGAGGTAAATGAATTAATCTCTTTCTTTAATCATTACGAAACCTCTGTTTCCGTCAGGGCAGAGAGGGCCTTGTTAAAAAGGCTTGAAGGCGGCTGTCAGGTACCGATAGCTGGTTACGCCACCGTAAAGGACGGGAAGACTACCCTGAGGGGCCTTGTTGGAAGCATTGATGGTAAAAGGATAGTGAAAGATACGGTAGAAGGTAACGCAGTAGATTACGAAAGAATCGGCGCCGAGCTTGGAGAAAAGCTTCTTTCAATGGGGGCAAAGGAGATCCTCGAAGAGGTCTACGGGAGGGCGTTTTAGGTGAAGGGAATAGTTTACCTCGTTGGTGTGGGGCCCGGTGATCCTGGCCTTATCACCGTCAAAGCGATAGAGAAGATTAAGGGGTCGGATGTCCTGGTATATGACTATCTGGCCAACAAGAAGTTCCTTGAATATGCAAAAGATGGCGCAGAGGTCATATACGTCGGCAAGAGGGGCGGCTGCCATACATTGCCTCAGGATGAGATAAATGACGTCCTGATTCAGAAAGCCAGGGAAGGAAAGGTTGTGGCAAGGGTAAAGGGTGGAGACCCCTTCATATTTGGCCGCGGTGGAGAAGAGGCTGAGGCCCTGGCAGAAGTCGGAATCCCCTTTGAGGTTGTTCCGGGTGTTACCGCAGGTATTGCGGCCCCTGCATATGCCGGTATCCCTATAACACACCGTGATTTTACAACAACCGCAACATTTATAACAGGGCATGAAGATCCGACAAAGGCGGAGTCAAACCTCTACTGGGATAGGATTGCAACCGGAGTGGGAACCATAGTATTTTTCATGGGCATGGCAAACCTTGAGCAAAACATGAAGAAGCTTATGGATAACGGACGCGACCCGGAGACGCCTGTTGCCCTTATCAGATGGGGAACAACCCCGGAGCAGGAGACACTTATCGGCACTGTTGCAGATATTGCCGAAAAGGCCAAGGTGGCTGATTTTAAACCGCCAGCAGTTACTGTAGTTGGTGGTGTGGTATCATTGAGGGAAAAGTTAAGATGGTTTGATACAAGACCTTTGTTTGGTAAAAGGATTGTCGTAACCAGGGCAAGAGAGCAGGCATCGGACTTCGCAGAGATACTGGAACGGGAGGGGGCCTGTGTGGTCGAGTTTCCTACCATCAGGATAGTGCCCCCGGCTTCATGGGATGCCATTGACTACGCCATAGAAAGGCTTGACAGTTACCACTGGGCGATATTCACAAGCGTAAATGGTGTAAAGTATTTTATTGAAA
>ERZ1292630.1160-Hain-H41-02um-R3-1160-length-26469-cov-15_pt1 | contig 26469 bp, 24 predicted proteins | sample MGYA00564408_ERZ1292630 | MGnify/ENA primary metagenome ERZ1292630 (study PRJEB36523, sample SAMEA6512641) | groundwater metagenome | collected 2019-01-08 | study: AquaDiva: Metagenomics assemblies of 32 groundwater samples
GAACAGGGGACATCTCACATCAGTGTTTTGTGGACAACCAACCTCGGTCTTGACAGGCCCAGCATATGACCAACCGTGCCAGTGCGATTGACAGCCGGACCACACGGCACCCCCGGCTATGCCGTCAGTCAACAGAAGCGCAAACGGGTGGAAGAGATCTTCGATTGGTTGAAGACGGTGGGATTGCTGCGCAAGGTCAAGCTCCGGGGTGTGCAGCGAGTCGGCTGGCCGTTCACCTTCGCGGCAGCTGTCTACAACTTGGTGCAGATGCGCACGCTCGTGGAGGCCGCGGCATGAGCCGACACGGTTCCGCAGCATGCGCAGTGGCGCAGAGCAGCCCTCCACGGTGGGACGCCGTCCCAGCAGGGAGAGGCGTCGACGGCTCCTGTGCGGTGGGTTGGGGCGCCGCGGTTTCATTCACCCCGGGTTTTTCCACAGCCTACTAGAGAATCGGAGCAGTCACGAAAGCTCCTGTCAGCAGATAATTGCCCCGATCTTGATTCTTACCGCAAGCGGCAACGGCCATCACTTGAGTGGACATCACAAACCGTAGTGACCGCTTCCTACTGGGAATTGGCCAAACTCCCATCCCTGTGTCATGATACCGTCTCCTGCTCATCTCAGCCGCAGCGAGGTGTCCCTAACGTAAAGAAGCACCTTAACGCCTAAGAAATTGAGGTTTGATAGGACGACCCGTTAATGCGGCATGATATAGTGCTCAATGAACGCAGGAAGACTGTCTGTAAGCAAGAGAAAAGACTATATTTTCTAGTTGTCAACGTAGACCTCTCGGGTTCTTCGAGCAGGCAATAAGCAAATCCGTTTTAGATGCAGAAAAAATCGCCAACCGCTTTGTACTTGGCACGCCCTTTCCCGCCGCTTCGGGCTACAGCATGTGTTCGAACATGGAATGTTGCTAAATATCTACGGCGAACAGGATGGAATGTCACTGTCGTAACACCCCACCCATCAGTTTGGAGAAATATCGACGATCCAGGCGAGACTGAGATCAGACTGAACGGTGAAGGATTGACGGTCATATATACTGGCCACTGGTGGCGTTGTTTATCACCCGACATTCTGCAATATACAAACCGAGGTCTGATGAGAATTGCCGGTGGAATCTGCCGCCAATTGGCCCGGCGAATGAATATCGACAGCGGTGTTGGTTGGGCACAAGCGGCTGCGCACGCCTGTTCTATGTTAACCCCAGACGATGTAGATATTATTCTTGCCACCGGCTCACCGTTCGCTTCCTTCGGTTTGGCAAAGCACTTATCAGTCAAACTCGGACGACCTTACGTTTTAGACTATCGTGATCCGTGGACAGGCAACCCCCACGTAGCCGGCTCTGTGCCGCAGGCCGTCGTCCGGCAAGAAGCTCAATTGCTTAATGATGCCTCCGCCATCACAATCGTCTCTCCTTCCTGGATGGCAAGTCTGCAAAGTCGCTTTCAGGTCGGAGACAAACTACACGTTATTACGAATGGCTACGATCCGGAGGAATTACAAGGCATCACACCATATGACTTCGGCCATTTTGCCATAGTATATGCCGGAAACTTTTATCCTCCTAAGCGAGTCATTTCGCCTGTGTTTGCGGCGCTCAAGCGGTTTGGAAATGGTCAAGATACCTGTAGGAAAGAGTGGTATTTTCACTATTACGGAGAGCAAGAGGCACATATCCGTGAAGAAGCGTCTCGGTTTGGCATTATGGAACGAGTCGTATTGCACGGCACAGTCCCACGTTCTCAGGTCCTTTCAGCTGTGCGGGGAGCAAGTGTGACTGTGGTGATCACTTCGGTGGATCAAAAATCTACAGTGGAAGATAATGGGATTGTTCCGGGAAAAGTTTTTGAAACTCTTGGTCTTGGCGCGCCTATGCTGCTCATTACGCCCCCGGACAGCGATGTCGGGAGGATTACGGACCGTGTTGGCTTAGGAAGAGGATACAGCGGAAACGATATTGAAGGAATAACAGGTTTTTTGACTGAAGCTATGCATGAAAACCTTCCCATGCCGGGACGGCAGAGTATGTATGCATGGCCTAACATTGCTAAAAATCTCGACACTATTTTGCGTACCGTTGTGGAAGGTCATACGTGTGTTTAGACAGTGACTGAGTCTGTGCCTATTAGCGAACGGTTGCATTGAGGACATTGTGGTATGGAACTAACGGTCGCTTTCTGCGGGGATATCATGCCAGGTGCTGAAGTCGCTCAGTACATGGGGGACACACCAATGGCAGAATGGCTCAGAGGGGTGTCCCCTGCATGGGAAGGTGCTGATTTACTGATCGGCAATCTTGAATCGCCATGCGTCGTCCAAGCCAAACCTGTCGAGAATAAGCTTCCCGAGTTGGTTTTCCACGCCTCTGCGAGTCGATTACGAGAGCTTGTGAATGCCGGATTCTCCGCGGTCACAGTTGCCAACAATCATGTTTTGGACTGTGGACCGTTTGGATTGTCCGAGACGCTACAGGGGATCAAGGATGTAGGCCTGTATCACGCTGGCGCCGGCATGAATCTGACCGAAGCCTTAAAACCGGCATTTATTGCAGTACATGGTGTGACCGTTGGATTAGTCGCGTTCTGTTATGGTCCACCCGCCGGTCATTCATCTCCTGGAGTGGCGCCATGCGATCCCCCGGTCATGCGTGAAGCCTTGAGGAATGCACGTGCCAATGCCGACATCGTCATTGCTGTCCTCCATGACGGACTGGAGTATTCAGACGTTCCTCCAGCTGAGACACGATCCCGATTCCGTTTTCTCGCCGAAAATGGGGCAGATATTGTCATCGGTCATCACCCTCATGTCCTGCAAGGTCTTGAATGGCACGGATCAACTCCGATCGCGTATAGCCTTGGCGATTTTCTTTTTCACAATTCACTTCCCCACATCGCAGAGCGTAACTTTTCCAGAATGGCGCTAGGACGACTTGCTCCTGAGGCGGTGCGGTGTGATCCACATAAATTTGCCCGAGGCGCAGTGTTAACCGTTCAAATTCGTAACGAAAAAAAATCGATCCAATGGCACCCGTTTCGCCAGGGGAAAAACCTTCGCCCCAAGCTCTCTTCGGAATCAGCTTACTCCGAGGATCTTCTTAGATTAGAAGACCTGAGTGCGGCTCTTCTCAATGAGAAGGACCCGCGTCATTCCTTAGCGAATGACGTGATGGCTAGAGCCCATCAGGAAACTAGGGAGAACCTGGAGGTCAATGCGATGTTTCGGCTCATGTTAAAGCCGAAGTGGCGATATATCCCATACGGGATACAGTGGGTGCGTGGAAAAATAAAAAAAATGGCGAATATTGGGTGAAAAGTCCAGAGAAGCATACCTCACCGGTCGATATCGACAAGTCCGTGAGTGAGTGCAAATCCGGTAGGTTGACTGCTCTTCTGTTAAGAGAGCGCTTTGCCCCCATTGTAATAATAGAACCTGTTTCCAAAATCGTTTCCGGCTGAGAGCGCAAGCGGATCCACCTCCTGGCGAGTGGATCACTTTTCATGTAAATCATCATCCCAATAACTCCACATTCCAGGTGAAGGATCCCTCAGCTTTCATCCCAAAGCAGAAACCCACCCAACCAATTGCCATATTTGGATTGTAAGAGCGGCAAGAAGGGTTCGGGAGCAAATACGGAATTGAGAGGATTTGGACAATGAGCCGTAAACCAAAATGCTCATCGTCGCCAAGCTGGCTGAAGAGGGATATGTAGAGGCATTCCGGGCAACTGCTGCATAGCAGTCAGGAATGCCTCCATGGGGGACTAACGGTAGAACGCACCAATGGCATCGACTACCTCAGTCTGCTGGGCCGAGGTCAGTTCCGGATAGATCGGAATCGCAATGGTTTCATTGGCTGCCCGCTCAGATTCCGGAAAATCGCCTTTCTTATGACCTAGGTACTGAAAACATTCCTGTAAGTGGAAAGGGACCGGATAATAGATCTCCGCCCCGATCCCTTTCTTCTTGAGATGCTCAATGAGCGCGTCCCGGCGTTCCACTCGGAGCACAAACTGGTTATAGATGTGATAGTGCTTCACCCCTGGGGACTGATATACGGCTGCCGGCAATTGCACTTTCTCCTTCTGCACAAGACCACTCTGTCGAAACAGCCCCTCATATCGGGCGGCGTTTTCTTGCCGCCGCTTGGTCCACCCATCCAGGTAGTTCAACTTCACGTTCAGCACAGCGGCTTGAATGGTGTCGAGCCTGAAATTTCCACCTATGAATTTGTGATAGTACTTAGGCTTGCTGCCGTGGACGCGAAGGATTTTCATCCGCTCAGCAAGTTCGGCATCATTCGTGACCGCCATCCCTCCGTCCCCCAGGCAGCCAAGATTCTTGCTCGGGAAAAACGATAAGCATCCGATGGTGCCCATACTGCATGCCCGCCTGCCATCGCGGTATTCCGATCCAATAGCCTGTGCGGCATCCTCAACGACGCTCAAGCGATGTCGTTGAGCAATCTCCATAATCGGCGCCATATCGGCACATTGGCCGTACAGATGGACCGGGATGATGGCTTTGGTCTTGGGTGTCACGGCATCGCTGATCCTGGCAGGATCAATATTGTAAGTCAGGGGATCGATGTCGACCAGCACTGGTTTGGCCCCGAGCCGGACGATTACTCCTGCGGTGGCAAAAAATGAATAGGGCGTCGTGATGACTTCGTCCCCTGTGCCGACCCCCAGCGCCATGAGCGCAAGCAACAGTGCATCGGTCCCGGACGTCACGCCGATGCCATGATTCGCCTGACAATAGGCAGCCACCCGCTCCTCCAACTTACCCACGTCCGGCCCGAGGATGAACGCGTTGCTCCGAAAAGTCTGTTCCAATGCCGCTAGAATTTCTTGCTTGAGCGGCTCGTGATGGGCATTCAGATCAAGTAAGGGAACCGTCATGAGATCTCCTTTTTCTAAGACTGCTTCATTCCTGCTTTATCAAATAAATAGCGCTTGCCGCACGCTTGGCAGGACGCATTCTTGCCCTCGACAAGCAGCTTGACTCCGCACTGACACATCCAACCGGTGACTCGCCCAGGATTGCCGACCACAAGCGCATGATCGGGCACATCTCTTGTGACGACCGTTCCTGCCCCGATGAGGGCATATTGACCAATCGTGATTCCACACAGAATCGTCGAATTAGCTCCCAGTGTGGCACCTCGCCTCACGAGCGTCGGTCTCAATTCATTCATCCGTGGAATCTCGCTTCGAGGATTGAAGACGTTGGTGAAGACCATGGATGGCCCGCAGAAAACATGATCCTCCAACGTGACGCCTTCATACACCGATACGTTGTTCTGGATTTTGACGCCGTTGCCCACCGTCGCGTTGGGTCCGACGATAACATTCTGGCCGATCTTGCAGTTCTTTCCGATGCGCGATCCTTTCAGGATGTGCGACGTGTGCCAGATGCTCGTTCCTTCGCCGATGTCCACGCCATCGTCGACGAAGGCCGATTCGTGAGCAAAGTACGGCTTATCCGGCCTGAGAGCAAGGGGCATCAGGCGCGAAGTGGCTTGCTCCAGCACCTCTTGGCACTGCTGCAGCACAGCAAGCACGCGTAACCCTTCCTCTCCGTCTGTTCTCGGCCTGGCCCGCGTCGCGACACACTCCAGGAAATGTTGACATTCGGCTCGCAGTGGCTCTCCTTGCTCCAGTTCAACCCTTTGGGCGTCTGCTTTGTTCGCGACCGGAAGGTTGTCCTTCCAGTCGATGGAATGCGGGTACAGAAGAAGCTTGTCCTTCTTCTCCAGATCATCGAACACGGCCATTTTGCGATCGCCCACCACGACTAATTTCTGCTCCTTGAAGGGGTGTAGCCACGAGACGAAGATATGGGCCTTCACGCCGCTTGGGAACGAGAGGAGACTGATCGTGACGTCGGCGATGCGCTGGTGGAGGTAATTCCCTCCCTGTGCGAGGACTCCATCGGGAGTTTCATTGAGCAGCCCCAAAATGACGGAAATATCGTGCGGCGCAAAGCTCCAAAGGATGTTTTCCTCCCGCCGGATCTTACCCAGATTCAACCGGTTCGAATAGATGTATTGAATGCGGCCCAGTTCACCCCCGCGGATCAATTCTTTAAGCTTCAGCACCGCCGGGTGATACCAGAGAAGATGCCCCACCATGAGAATGAGGTTTTGCTTCTTGGCGAGGGTGACGAGCTCTTCTCCTTCCTTGACAGAAAGGCAGAGCGGCTTTTCCACAAACACATCTTTGCCGGCCAGCAACGCCTCTCGTACTGCATTAGCATGGCCCTCGGCCGGCGTGGCAATGGCCACAGCCCGGATCGTTTCATCGCGCAACACTTCAGCATAAGACACGAATGTCCGACACAGGGGATATTGCTCGCCGAGCGCTCGTAGCGTGTCGGTATTGTTGTCACAGACGGCTGATAAGGCGCCAAGGCCGGCAAAATTCCGCACCAGGTTTTTCCCCCAGTATCCAGCACCGATTACCGCGATCTTCAAGCCTGTCTCTTTACTATCGCCTGACGTACCTATCATGACGTTCCCCCGTGATTCAATCTCCATAGCCCAAATCCCTCATGCAGCGCCATCCATCATCGACATGATACGGCTCTTCAAGACATACTGCATGAATCAGATTGCTCGACGATTCAGCTGCGAGAAAATTGCCGTCGTTTTTGTCGGCCGTTTTGAAAGAATCCTCTCCTTCACTTATACGACAAACAGAATCTCAGGATCAAATGGAGAGTACTACTCGGCAAGTTTGATCCTCCGCTGGAAGACCAAGCTTGATCGCATTTCTTCACTTGGACATCAAATGCGTTCATTATGGTTGTTCGTGATCAGCGCCCCTGTCTGGTCGTGAGCTCGGACTGCGGACGTGGCTTTGCGACAAGCGATGGATGTAAGGTGTGGAGATGGAATTCCTGCCACGGCTGGGAGGAAAGCATAGCATACATAGGTTGTCCGCCAAAGCATCTGACGAAAGCCCGGAAGCGTTGTTCAAACCATCTTCGCCCTGCGCCCTGGTAAAATCGAACCGTGAGCGGGACGCGAACCGGAATCTCCCTTAATTCATACACATCGAATTCATAAGGATGACAGTAAAACACGAATGGGGCACCGGTCATAATCCTCCGAGCAAAGTATCGACTCGCAAAGCCGGGCAGCAACCGATGATACCCACCTCCTCCTACAGGCAAATTTCTCCCGAGCGCTCGAAAGGTGGCCAAAGGCGCCTCCAGAATACTGCCGCCATGGTTCAGACGAACCCGAGTCGGTAGGAGGGGCCAGCCTGCAATTCCATAGCGCGGAAGACGGGCTGGTACGATGCTGGAGTCGTACTCAAAACCGGCTTCTGCAAGCACATCGAGTGCCCAAAGCGTATCTTGGACGATCGAGAAATCAGGCGCACGATATCCCTTCACCGGAATTCCGATGATCTGTTCCAGAAGATCTTTGGAGCGACGGACGTCGGAAAGAAATTCGACAGGAGACTGTAGGCTAACTTCCAGATGCCCGTGTCCGTGGCACGCCACTTCATGTCCATCGGCCTGGATCTCCTTGACAACCTGAGGAAAGCGCTCGGCGAGCTTGCCGAGCACGAACATGGTGGCCCGCACCTCGGTCTCGCGTAGAAGCTGCAAGACGCGCCGCGTATTTTCAACCGCTCGCTCCGTAATGGGAAGACTCCGGTCCCACGTAGATTGAGGCCAATCTTCCACATCGATGGAGATGACGGGGGGACCGTAGCTCATGGCTTTAAACTGACGTGAAAGTCCATACCGGCCCCGGGAATTTTTTGAATTCGGACATCCGTGAAACCAGCGGTTTCACAGAGTTTTCGAATACCGGCGTCATCATAGAAGTAGACAGGACATTGTCGCAGTTGATAGCGGAATTTCCTGAAGGGAGTTCGGAACCAGTGTTCACTGGGGAAGGATACAACGGCCAGTTGCTTGACCACTGGCCGCAGAGCTCTTAAAAACGCCTGAGCGTCTTCGACATAATCCATGACTCCCATCACAATCGCGAAGTCATGCGGCTCTATCGGTACTCCCGGAAACATCCCCTCGATCAACCTACACCGGTCCGCTGCCACACCCGCCTGAGCAAGACGTTGGCGCACCAGAGCCAGCATATTGGGTGCCGGATCGATACCAGTTACCCGATCAGCTCCCCGCTTGAATGCTTCCGCAATGTATGGACCCGAGCCGCACCCCACATCAAGCACTGTGCTGCCTTTCAGATGTTCAAGCGCTCCAAACGTGAGGGCATACCGAATGAACATGTCGCTCCGGAACTTGCCGTCCACCCAGCGCATGAAAGGATTCCGCTTTTGATCGTAAATAGTATCGAAGGTCTCGGCAAAACTATTGAAAAAGATCGCCGCATTTGGTTCCTGGCTCATGACATGCTCCTTTATTGCTCTGCACCACCACTCTACGCGACACGATCGGTACTCTTCTTCATTATCCTCGCACAAACTCCAATCGCATAGGCCTCAGCATGATCGCCGCTGCAACAGGAAACAGAGCTGCAACTCGCCACCCGATCTTATGGCCCTGTATCATTCCAACCGTCGGTAATGTCACCGCATAAAGCACAGAAAGCATAGGGATCCATTTGCCGATAAGCGCCATGCCCTTGAATCGTCAAACGCTTATGATCATTCCTGCGGTGACCAGGAAACACGAACCTGAGGAACAAACTTAGCTCTCGCAATGCAAGTACAGATAAAAAAACGACCGATGAACCTTGCGTCAGAACGATGATCGGCAACACTGGAATTTTGCGCAGCTTCAGGCATACACACGACTCCAGAAGAAATCCACTTATAACTGCTTCCCCTTTCTGAACCTAAAATTGGTTTCGCATGTGTTGTCGTTGTCGCGGAGCCCGCACGATGTGATAGGTATCTGTACCTTGCGCCAAGGCTCGATAGAAGTTGTCAATAAGTCCGTTGAAATATCCTGAGCGGCCTCCATGGTTGTCTCACGCGGCCTTCTTCGTCTGAACCAGTTGCGGCTCCGCGAGCACCGTCTCAATGGTCGTCATGACCTGCGCAATCTCGGCATAGCCCTTCACCCTCTTGAATCGGCCCTCGCAGTAGAGCAGCACGGTCCCCAACCACCGCTGGAGCATCAGGCTGCCACGCGTCCGCTTGATGTTGCGCTCGCTGTGCCTGACCAGCGAGAACATGCTCTCGATCGGGTTGGTTGACATCAGTGTCTTGCGCAGTAGTGCCGGCACCTTCAGTCGATGCAGCGTCAATAATTCTTCGAAGGCTTCCAGGAGCGAATTCGCGGCCGATTCGTTTTTGCTCCGCAGCCACGCTTCCAGTTCGCGCAACATCTGCCTGGCATCGGCGTAGCTCGTCTGCTCCAACGCCGTCTTGAGCTGATGATGGGCGGCCTTGCGATCCTGTTTGGGTAAGTGCCGCTGCAGGTTCCGGCTCTTGTGAATGGCGCAGCGTTGGGGCACCAGCTTCTTGCCGAACCGTGCCCGGAGTGCGTTGAGCAGCCCGCTGCCGCCGTCAGTGACGAACAGGATCCGCTTGGACAGCGCCGGCCCACGACGCTCCAGGTCCCTGAACAGCGCCTCGCAGATCTCGTGATTCTCCGAGGAGCCTTGCCAGAACCCCAAGGCCATCTTCTCCCCGCTCAGGTCCACGCCGAGCGCCACGAGGAACGCCTCGCCGCCCCGGTGGATCGTGTCGAGGAACACCGCGAACGGCGCGCAGTCGGCCAGCGATCGTTGTTGAAACTCCTTCAGCTTCGTGGCCGTCAGATCCACGAGCCTGCGTGAGACCGAGGAGGGGGACACTCCGAACGCCCCGGCCGCATGGAGCACGGTGTCGGCGTATTGCTGGGCCGACACTCCCCTGAGAATCTTCTCCAGCAGTTCCTCAGAGAACGCCCCAGGGGCGCGCATCCTGGCATAAGACTGGAGGGTCACCTCCCCCTGCTCCACGTGCCGCAGCCGGGGGCGCGTCACCTTGACCTTCTGGTCACCCATGAAGATCGATCCGCCCTCATGCGCCCACTTCTGGAGAGCTGGGTCAGTCGGATAGTAGTCAGGTCCCGTAACCTCTTCGCGCTCAATCAGCATGACACTCTCGGCCACCATACGCCCCATCTCCAGCATCACCGCATCCAACGCCTGCTTGCCCGAGTTGATGACGCGGACCATGGTCCCTAACATCCGTTCCTCGCCTGCGATCGCCCGCAATCCCGCCATGGCGTGCTTCCGTTGCTTCGTGTCTCGTCTCATCGGTGGCTCCTTATGTTATTGTTCCCGTGAAGTATTCCACGGAGGGAGCCACTCATTCAAAATTCAACGGACTTCAGCTTAACCTCGAATTCTGAACGAGAATCGACATTCGTTCTGTTCGGTCAAAAACCTATGACAGCGCCATGAATACGTATTATCGCAGGCATTGAGTGACCAGACCTACAATATTCTTCGAGGCTTCGCCCCTGGTCCATGGCCAGCTGTTGTTGCGACCTGGTCCGGCCTCACGGACGGCATTTAGGATATGTTCGGAGGCGGTCCCTACCAAGCGGTTCCACCCGCTCTTTACCGTCTCGATCCATTCAGTTTCATGCCGAAGTGTAATACAAGGGACACCGAGCCAATAAGCTTCTTTTTGTATTCCTCCTGAGTCAGTCGCTATAAGTTGAGCCATCGTCTCCAGAAGCACCATGTCGAGATACGGAACCGGATCAACCATAAGAAGCCGTTCAGGACAAGCGAAGGCAAGCTTGGCAAGTTGCTTTCGAGTCCTTGGATGGACCGGGAAGACGATCGTCAGACCGGAATCAGCGAGAGACATGAACGCGGCCATGATCTCTTCGAGCCGTGAAAGGTTGTCGGTATTTTCCGCCCGATGCACTGTCGCCAGCAGATATCGACCCGGTTCAAGCTTGTGACGATTAAGAATGGTCGACCGCTGCTTGGCTCTCTCAACGCTATCCCACAGCGCGTCGTACATCACGTCACCCACCAGATGAACGCCTTTTGTCACCCCTTCTCCTCGAAGGTTTACAACAGCCGTCTCAGTCGGACACAATAACAGATCAGAAAGGTGGTCGGTCACGACTCGATTGATCTCTTCCGGCATTCTCCGATTGAAGCTACGCAGGCCGGCTTCTACGTGGGCGACGGGAACATGAAGTTTTACCGCTGCCAGAGCTCCGGCGAGAGTAGAATTCGTATCGCCATAGACTAAGACCATGTCCGGATGTTCCTTCAGCACGAGTTCTTCAATTTTCATCAGCATCTCGCCAGTCTGTCGTCCATGGTCTCCGGATCCAACGCCAAGATTGTAGTCCGGTTCGGGAATCTCCAACTCACGGAAAAATATACCGCTCATCCCGTCGTCGTAGTGCTGCCCGGTATGAACGAGAACTTCCTGCGCCATGCGCCGGAGCTCACGAGACACAGGAGCGCATTTGACGAACTGAGGACGGGCCCCAATGATCGAAACAATCTTCATGGTCGACTGCCCTTTCGTACCGATACAGAGCTGATTTCCAGAAATCCTTTTCCCTCAAGGGCCGGTTGCAAAGACCGCCGAGACTACATTGATACGGCCAGTGACTGGCGACTCGATTCCTGTTGTCGAACAAATGCGCCGATGGCATTCGTCACCCGATCGGCCAGATCGAGCGCGGCAAGACCGTCTGGCCCGGAGACAAGCGGTGCGGTATGGCTGACGATGCTATTGACAAAGGACTGAAGCTCAAGCTTCAGCGGCTCTTCGGTAACTTGCTCGGGAGAATGGATGGGAACGATTGAACCGCCGTTCCCTTCAGGGTTACGGCGCTGAATGGTCACACCCCCTGTCCGGTAATCCACCATAATGCAGGAATCCGGATAATACAGTTTCAGTTCTCGGAGCGGACTGGTTGATACCCGGCTGGCGCTCAGATTGGCGACGCAGCCATTGCCGAATGTGATGCGTACGTTGGCTGCATCGATGCGGGATGAAAGGATGCAAACGCCCGCAGCCTGCACCTGTTCAATGGGGCCTAGATTCATCGATAGCAGGATATCCAGGTCATGGATCATCAGATCGCGTACAACGTCTACATCCAATGCACGAGTTCCAAACGGGCTGAGCCTTGAACACTCTATAAAACTGGGGGTGCCGATGTATGGGCGAAGAGCCTGGATCGCGGGGTTGAAACGTTCAACGTGTCCAACCTGGAGGACGCGGTTCTGCCGCCCGGCCAGCTCGATCAACTCCAATGCTTCAGATCGAGTCACAGTGATCGGTTTCTCGACCAGCACATGTACGCCGGCCTTCAGCGCTGTCTTGACGACGGCATGGTGCGCAGATGTGGGCACAGCGACACTGACGGCATCAACCTCGTGCAACAGTGCGGCCGCATCGGGAAACGCATTGGTGCCAAACCGCGCGGCAATTTCCCCAGTCCGAACGAGATCGGAGTCAGTCACGCCTATCAGAGTCGCATCGGCTAGCGAGCTGTAGAGTCTGGCATGGTGCTGTCCGAGGTGCCCGACACCAATCACGCCGACGCGTACCTTCTTCATGTTCCCTCCAAGTCACTGTGGCTTGATGCGTTCGAATATTGAAAATATCGAGTGACAACGAAACGGTCCACGTCAACCAGAACCAGCCGTGGGGGATCGTTGACGATCCGTAGCAGGGGCGAACGAGGGATATCCTTTAAAAGAAGCTGAGACAAAACCTAACGCATAGCAAGCGTGCATGGTGGCCACGGCAAATGGAAAGCGAGCGGCAACTTGAATCCCGGACGCTTGTATCTGTCCGATCGCCGCTGATATAAGGGCCACCATATAGAGGCCGGGAAGAACGACCGTGAGAATGCGCCACCAGCCGGGAAGCCATGGACCAACAACCAGACCGATCAACAACAAACCGATAAACACCGGCGGAACGAGTTGACGCATGGATGCCGGCATCCGATACTTGCGCAGTACGGCCACACGAGCCGCTCCGTATCGAAAATACTGCTGAGCAAGCCGAGACGGCGTCTCGCGCACAAAATAGGCGCATTCCGCACGCGGCGAAATAAACACCTTCTCGTTTCTCTTCGCCAATCGGTAGTTGAGCTCGTCGTCCTCGACATAGACCATCCGTTCATCGAATAGTCCCACATCGGTAAAAACACGCCTGCGGAACATGGGGAAACAGGCACCCTCGGCATAGCCTTCATACCCCGGTAGACGATGCTTGGCATTGCCGATGCCAAGAGGATGGGACATGGCCGACGCAACAGCCCGCCCAAAGAGTCCCTTGCCACGGCTGATGATGGGTCCTCCGGCACAGCAGACCTCGGGATGTTCGTTTAAGAGTTTCAAACATGTCTCGAGGTAGTTTGGGCCATATTCTGCATGCGCACCGAGAATGGCTATGTATTCGCCGCGGCCGGCTTGGATGCCGATGTTAAGCGCGGCGGGGGTGGATCTCCCAGGATTGTCGAGCATCCGTAGGTTAGAGTTTGATTGTATAAGCCTCTTGAGAATGTCACGTGTCCCATCATCAGACATCCCATCGACCACCAGAAGCTCCAGTTCGAACAGAGCCGTCTTTTGCATCAGGAGGGAACGGACACAGGACTCAATATGGGTGTTCTCGTTACGACAGGGTACCACTGCAGAAATCAATGGAATATGAGCGGCCATGGACGATCTCCAACAGGTAATATTTAATACAGCTCTCGCGGTCTCAAGTCCACCCCCCCATAAAGGTGAGGTCCTGATCCTGGGAACACCAAAGGGTTGTGCGGACTGCCCGCAGGTTATGCACGAAACCGGCAATCACGTCCCTCTCTGGACGTGCGTCGAACCGTTCATCGGAAGTTTTCACGAGGATGGTCCATCGAGGAAACGCACATACTTCGTGACGCCCGTATTCTCAAGACTGCCGGGGCACGGACGCCATCCGCACTTCTCGTAGAGATGGCGAGTCGTAACCTTCTCGGCATAAACCCATAAGAGGAGAGATCGGTTCCTGAGCGTCTTCGCCCGCTCTTCAAAAACACGAAGTAGCTGTTGCCCGACCCCTTGTCGTCGATGCGACGGTTTCACTCCGAGGCCAAATAGCGACATAGTCGGCTCCGGCAAATCCGGCCCATGACTGATGTCGTCAGCATCATTCTTTTTCACCAAACGGGCATACCCGACCTTCCATAACCGCTTGTCCAAGATCAGCCAGGGTCGAAGCATAATGCTGCAAGCTGTAATCCAAAATAGGTCGTGGCGCAGCTTTTGCGTGATGCTCGCCGGCGCCCCTATCGCATAACCGATAATTCGATGATCGTGGTCAATCGCGGCAAGCGCAACCGCTTGCTCTTGCTGCGCAAACCACCGGATAAGGGCACGAGCGTATCCCGCACCCAGCCGGGCATTCAGGTAGCCGCTGAAGGCTTGCAAATGTATTTCGGAGACCGCAGCGGCCATATCGTAACCCACAATATCGATGATGGTGATGTCACCTTTAGCATCCAATGGGACAGGACTTTCCGATGATATGGAAAAGGACACCACGGTACCGACCTCCCTGACGGGCTCTCGTTGAACGTGACTCTGCTCTAACAGGGTGTTGAAAAAGTCCAGCGGCATTCTCGCATCGCCCAGAGGCCCTTCGTACGGCCCAGAGTACGATTATTCGCCCCTTCGCTTGCTTCAGCCTTGCTGAACGGCCTTTTTGACCAACATACGAGCGTTTCTGAACGTATCTGCGATCTCTAGCCGGGCACATTGTTGAGCTGTCAAATTTTTTTCAACAACCTGCTAAGGGACACCGATCAATTCTCGATACAGGTCTAAGAGTTTTGTAGACTCAGCCTGCCAGTTGAACCGGTCGCGCACAGCAGCTTTTCCGGCTTCACCCATTCGATGAGCACGAGAGGGGTCACGCACAAATGATTCAATGGCATCGGCAATCTGTTCGGGCACGGTCGGATCCACCAATATTCCCGCACCGGTCGTACCTGCCACTTCTTGGTAGACCGGAAAATTGGAGCAGACCACTGGAAGACCGAGTGACATACACTCCATAAGCTTGTTCGGAAGTCCCACAACGCTATTCGGAGTCGGCAGATACGTGACAATCCCAATACTGGATTCGTACTGTAAGATCTGAGCCTTTTTCCTGGAGAGGATGCCATGGTAACGCACCTGCCGACGAATGCCCAAACCGTTTGCCTCTGCCAACAGCGATTCCAAATACTCATCTGAAATGCTGGGGCCCGCCAATGCCAGCGGCACTTCCACATCTCGTTGCTTAAGAATCGCCAAGGCCTTAAAGACCTCAAGAAGACCACGGTCCCGAGTCAAAGCACCGGCAATGACGCAGGTGCAACCGTCTCGCGTGACGGGAGGGAGATGCTCACTAGCCTGCCATTCCGGATAATTGGCGACAACACGCACATTAGGATGGAATGATGCGTAGCGCTTCGCGATCGGCTCCGTGACGACCACTACCCCAGCACAGCGTTGTACTAACCGGCGTTCCCAATGGTCCCAAGCGAGTCGCGCAACTGGCTTCACCCAAAACGGTAACCATTTGCTCTCGGTCAACATGTCCAGGAAAGATTCATGGACATCATAGATGACAGGCCGTGAGCTCGCTCTAGCGATAACCGGCCCGAGAAGAGCAGGTTCATGGACGTGAAACAGGTCCGGCTTGAGGTCAACCGCCATCTGTGCCACGCGGGCTGAGCTCGTGTATCGCTGCATTCTACTACAAGATTCAGGCAAGGGATGAACGATCACTCCTTTTTCCTTATAGGGCTGAGTTCCTTTCCCTTGTGCAAGAAGATGAACTTCATAACCTGCCTTTGCCAGCTCACAACAGGCGCGATGAAATACCCTGCCGTCATCGGCGGAATGACCGTTACAGACATGACAAATCCTCAAAACACACCCCAAATCTTGCAGTTCGACATTGAGAAAATATACCGCGACTCTACTTGACTGACGATAGGCCTGTTTGAGTGATTAGTGTACCACAACGGAGCAGACTCAGCGATGAAAAGCAACGCCCCATCGTTCATGCATGTAACTAGATTTGATCGTTCTTATAGTCGCCCATACCACGTTGGTAATCCTTCTGCGTTCTACATCTTGAACCAAACTTAAGGAGCCCTGAATCCTACCACTCACGACCATTCCACCGATTCCTGGCTAGATGGGTGTTGATCCGTCCACTAACTCTGGATGGATTGGTCTAGTGCCGTACGATAGAGGTCCAATATCCTCGGCGCATAGCGATTACTGTCAAATTGTGTCTCCATCTGTTTTCTCGCGCGTTCCCCCATCATCCTCAGAAGAGCCGGCTGGCGCGCATGATGAACCAGAGCGCTTCCCCAAGCAGTGACGTCACCGGCGGGCAAAAGTAGCCCTGTCTGTTCATGGGTCACAACTTCCGGAATGCCGCCGACGTTACTACCAAACACCGGCCTCGCACAAGCGGACGCTTCCATAGCAACAGAGGGTAACCCTTCTTGCATGCTTGGGATCAACACAACATCGGCCGAGCGCATATACCCTGAAATCATATCGGGTGAGATAATTCCTTCAATATAAACCCTCTGAGGTTGCAGGAGGCTCGCTCGCCAAGAATTTATTCGATCATGGCAGGATTCAGGCCCAGCAATCAGCAGAGAAGCATTCGCCGATATCAACCCCTCTTCTGCTGCCTTCCAAACGGCGAGCAGAGTTTCACCTCCTTTAGTGTTGGACCGATACGGTTGCGACGGATAGGATGGAAACCCTCCAAGGAAGAGGTACCGCACGGGTGGACGATCCGCTAAAGGACCAGCCGTTGACCCGATAGGCTGAAAATGGTCCACATTCACGCCGCGATAAGCGGTACGGACATTCGGAACATGTGGGTAAAGAGTTCGGAATTCAATTTCTAACACTCTGCTGACACAAGCGACGCCGTGGATATGCCTTTCCCAACCCGAAATGGTGCCGTCCGCATGCACACTTGGAAAACTCGTATTAACGTCTGAGCCAGTAGCTTGGTAGACATGATGTATTCCGGTGCGTCTGGCCCAGTTGCTCCCTACAATTCCAGGAAGAGCCCCGACGGAATGGATAAGATTGCGGTCTTTTAGCACTGAGCGAAGCAATAGCCATCCGAGTGATCGGTAGAGCACTACGTTGATGAGAAAACCTGCGACGGAAGATAGCGGCAACTGAGGAATGGCCAACGTAATGACAGGAACTCCTCCATACTCAGACCCCGAGAGGCTGATTAATCGGCGGCCAGGTTTCCAGCTTCGGAGAAACAGGACTTTGAGATCGGTCAGTTCAGCTAGGGCTCTGGCAGTTCTGAAATTGGCAATTCCGCCATTGGGTTGAGCTGGATGCGGAAAGCCATTGACAATCATGGCTACTCGTATTTGGTGATTCTTTATGTGATGGCTGCCACCGGACATACCGGACTCACCGTGACTTACAGAAATTTTGATTAGGAGAGTAGCCTGTTATTTCGTTGCAAGAGGTGCATGTTGTACAGAGCTATGTCCTAAAAGCGGTGCTGCAAGAGCGCAGTTTAGGCGACGCGGAAATGATCGAAATGGGTCACCGTAAGTTCGGCCCGAGTCGTATCAGCGAGGTCTCGCACCATTGCTGTTACGCCTGAGCAATAACTGATGTATCTCACGTGCGGGTAACAATGTCGGCACCTTGGGAAGATCGGATCTCATAACATAAGATATAAGGTTTAGTGGTGCAGGTAAGAGTAGTATACAAGGTCTTGTCATTATTTTGTGGCAAGGCCTTGAGGTGCCCGAGGGGAAGATGTCTCACCACCTTGAGCATAACTTTCTGGGAAAAGGCAGCCATTTGTATTGACATTCAATCGCCTATGCACATCAAAGAGGGATTGTCCCGGAACATCATTTAGTCCTGCTACGAGCGCTCCATGGGGGAATTCACCGGTTGATGGGTTCCACAGTGGCTCTCTCGTCAAAACACCGTTCTCATAGCGATAGAGGATGTTCGCACCGATATCCGCTCCATTCAGCCCGGCGCCTTTCATTGGCGAGCCGTCGGGTACCCAAAGGTAGCAGGTCCCGAAAGCCGGATCGACTGTTGTTGGAAGCTGGTCCTTGTAATTTGGGCTCGAAGACGGGCTATAGTTCCCCCTATTGTTCCACGCATGCGAGCGGTTCACATTCCAGGCTTGAATGTCGCTCGAAATGGTAAATCCATTCCCATTATTGCCGATTGCGAGACAGTTTGTACAATAGAACGAATAGTCACCGCCACCCGTTGCAGCCACCTTATCGGCGACATACCCTGAGCTTCGTGCATTGATTACCGTCGCATTCTCGACACGAGTATTATAGGAAGAGCGCGAGTAGATTCCCACACCACCACCGGCAACGTCGTCACCCACATTGATGATGACATTGTTCTTGAGTGTATTATCTCTCGGCTGACCTTGGGAGGTGCTGCTCCGCGCGGTGATGATAAAGCCATAAAGGGAGGAGGTGCCTGGCCTTCGTGTTCCTAGCAGGATGTTGCCGAGATATTGATTGCGCCGCGCAAGCGACGCGTCGTTCGAGGCGTTAGTTTCAGTTATGCTCAACACGTTCTCGGCGATGATGTTTTCCAGAATGTTGTCGGAAGAAGGGTAAACGGCGATGCAGCTGTCCCCCTGTGTCAGGGTGCCGCTCGGGAACCCTCCAGGGATATCTGCACGGGATCGAGAGTGGCAATACACTCGCCGGATGACATGGAATCCGCCGTAGTTGATCGCTATGCCGTGGCGGTGGAAATCATACAACTCAGATTCCTCCACAAGGACGTGGTTAGAATACTGCAGTCCGATTAGATGTGTGTTGCAATAGCGGTTATTCTCATAGACCAGCAGGCGTTTCAGTATGAGATAATTCGAGTTCGTCACCATGACCGGCCTATAGTCGTTTTTACATGGGGTCCGATCAGCTGACTTCACTCTGAGTCCATTCACTGTTATATATGCGCTATTTGCTATTGACAGGGAGGCCGCAGACCCATCCCCGTTGATGAAAGCGGCGCGCTCGTTTTGTGCTTGTACTGTGAAAGGGCTGCTCGCGGTGCAGGATTTGTTAATGTTCAGTGATCCGTGGAGTGCGATTCTGTACTCTCCGTCCTTGAGCACGAGCGTGTCACCGCAAACGGTGCGAGACATCGCGTAGGCGAATGTTCTCCACGGGGTATCGACCGTGCCAGCAGATGCATCGCTCCCCGAGGGAGAGACGTAATAGGTGCTTGCTACCACGTCTTCTGTGCACAGTGCTAAGCCAATGACAAGATAGAACAAACATCTACCGATAGGCCGTTTATTTGTTGCCCAACGGACCTCGTCCCGTTTGCTCATGATGGGCAGCTCCTTCCTTTCTATCCATCCTGTCCATTCATGAAAACCTTAAGCCTTTTGGATGAATAAAAAGATTGAAGCGAGCACGAAACATGCCGGAGCCAAAGTCTATCCGAGGCGGCACAATGCAATCTTAAGAAATCCCTGTATTCTCATGTCTTTAAGTGATGATTTTCGGCATAATCGCTGCGTTTCCAGTTCCAACAACCCTGGAACGAGTAACAAAAACTACCGTTAGTGTACACAGCCTACTCTGCGCGGAGTCTTTTAATGGAATCGGCACCATAAGCCGGCCGTCCCCGTCTTGATACAAACGACTCGCTGGCAAGATTGTATGCCAACACTATCCAAAACACCTTACGTAGATGAAACGTACCAGCCAGGTTCGAAACGTAGAGACAGGTCAGTAAGGCGATTGGAAGAGAACCTTCGCTTCCATAACCGGCCCTCCAGCCGCTCCTCCAACAAATCCATAACCCCGTGAAAAATGGGATAGACCCCAGTAATCCGGTTTCTATCATGACCCACAAGTATTGCTGATGGGGATCGAGCGCCGTCCGAGAAAACCTGTATCCTAACTCCATATAGTGGCTAACCGGTCCCCACCCTAACAGAGGTTTCTGCAAAAACATATCCCATGCTGCAGGGTGAATTTCTTCCCGACGCGACTGGTCTCCATACAAAATCGCTCTTTCCCATCTTAGTCGTACCGCATCATTTTGAGATACGGCGAGCACCATACCGGCCAGAGCCAAAAGGCCGATAAACACCACACGGGTTTTCAAGACAAAATCCCCACGCCGGACCACCACAAACACAAACATTCCTGCCAAAAAAGCTACCATGGCAGTCCGGGAACCAGTCGCAACGGTTGCGACCGTAATACCACCGAAGCAGAGCCAAGCTAGATGCTTGAGCCGCTTATCCATATCGTTCCGGCCATAAACCAGGCCAAGTAAAGCAAGTAGCCCTAGAGACAATGTGGCGCCCACCACATTTGCATTTTGTGAAAGTGCGGTCATACGACCCTGCGCTATGGACTGACCAGAGCCGGCCAGCATAAGGCCTGCGAGCACAATACAAGATCCAATGAATGATAATAGAGCTCCTTTAACTAGCACTTTGTCCTTAAGTACATTACATGATACCCAAAAGAGCACAAGCAACAGGCCAAGTGTAAACACATACGTCATAACGAGTGCATTAATGAGGGGGACGTGCCAATTTGTCAGCCCCAAACAGACCAATATGTACGTCAGGAAGCACCAAAACGGCATAGGAGGTTTCTTGAAAGAGACTTTAGGTTGCGATAGCGCTACGGCAATGAGCATGATACCGGTGAGCTTAGACAGTGAAAACACTCCCTCCTCTAGACCTACGTTTATAGTCTCAATTGGTACGGAAAAAACAAATAGATAGTATGCGTAACGCATTAAAGGTGATACTCTGACGGCCACCTGACTAGCGCCTGAACTCACGGTCGTTTTGGGATATTCGAGGCCCGGATTCCCTGTTATCTTATTATCTCGCACAATAGAACTGTCCTTCGTTAATGAGATGTAACCGCATGCCGTGCCTACCTATAGAATCAGTTTATTGCAGTTGCTGCAAGCGGGTGATCCGCATGGGTCGGCTCATCGCCGCTCTTCCGTGACAGAAATTATGCCATGTAGCCATCTCTGTGACTCATCATGCCGAACACTCTGCCGACAGGCCAGTAGAGGTTTCCGGCTTTCACTGATCCACTAAAGAACGTCGGCCACCAAATTGAATCACCACGTGAAATTGAGTCGAACAACGCATCTACGGCAGGCACCGATTTATGACAAAGACGGATTTACCCGATGGCGGTGGATCTATCTTTGATACTTTTCGGACGTCGATTTGTGTTCTGCTGCCGAGATGCCTTCCAAAAAGCTCCAGAATCAAGTTTTCGTCCTTCGCACTGTAGCTAGCTTCTGGAACAATGGTAATAATGACATGCAGGGGAGTTTCCTGGATGACCCGATAGGTTCGAACGGACGGAAAATGACGAAAGATGTGGGTACAGATAACTCCGGAAATCAGATCCTCAGTATCTGTCAACAGTAAGCTATTATATCTTCCGTCCAGCCGCTCGATTTGACAAAAAGGTACGCAACTATTGTGAGGATAAGACACCTTTCCCGCATCGCCATTAACGTATCGGATAATGGGCATAGCATAGTTATCGAGATCTGTAATGACAAATCCTCCTTCACCTGTCAGCGCCGATGAACCATCCCTTCGTTGTACCTCTATTATCACGTGCTCTTCCGGGATGAAGTAGCAACTGGATCCCGGCCGAGAGAATCCTAAAGCATTGACTTCGCCACATCCGTAATAGGGTAACACCTGACATGCAAACACTCTCCGAATCGTTTCTTCCCATTCCGGCAGCAACAGCTCTGCGGTTGGAAACACAGCATCGAATAGAATCTTTTGGCCCATTTCTTCCGCAAGTCTCGCCAGACGATAGATTGCGGACGCATAGCCAATCAAGAAACGACATTTCGATTGCCGAATTCGACTGAAGAAGGTTGCCGCAGTGTCCGCACGCAGTTCGAAGGCGGGCAAGAATAAATCTCCACGAACTTTATTCGCCAATCGCTTTACGAATGAACTCTTATCAATACCCAGTGAGCCGCCGAACAAGCCAACTCTGCGTTCCTCAGGACCCAGCCCTCCCCAGCGAAGTCCTCGCTCATAACACATATTGGCCCAGGCGCTGCCATCGATGTCCTTACAAATCTGCATCGGTTCTCCCGTCGTCCCACCAGTTCGAGACCAGCTCACGCTCATCTTCGAAATATTTGACGACAACAATTCACTCTTGTACTTTCTGACTATCTCTTTTGTTAATACAGGCAACTTTATGAGATCAGCCGCTGAGACGATGTCCTGTGGCTTGACCTTCTCGCGATTCATCATGTCCCGATAGTACGGTACGTTTTCATAGCAATGTACCACTAACTTACGAAGCTTTTCGTCCCGGTATGCTTCCATCTGCATTCTTGACCAGTGTTCGGAGGTCATGAGAGTACGGGCATAGTCGTCGGCACGATAGCCATTTAATCGCCAGAGGATGGATCGGATGTTTGAGTACATTTCCACTCTTTCTCTTAAAGCCGCTTCAACCGATTGGCCGGTCAGTGGGTGGATTCAAAACGGTGATGGGAAGAAACAGCAGTACGCCGTCAAATGAGCCCAATAGTGTCACTACTTGCCTAGCCTCTATAGACATTGGTTTCCTGGAAAATCTTTTGCAGAGGTTTTATACAGACTGCTTTGTTGTACAAGTTCATAACTGAATCACAATTGATTAGCTATCCGTCTTAGCCGGCATTCCCTTTACCAGACCACCCGGCATGACGTCCCGCGTCACGACAGCCCCGGCCGCGATCGTCGATCCCGCACCGATTCGCACACCGGGTAAAATGATGGCTCCGGCTCCGATGCTCACATCGTCTTCAATGATCGGCGGTTTCGCATCGTACTGCTTGTTATTGACGACCGGATACTTGTCATCGGTCATCGTCACATTGGGCCCGATGAAGACGCGATTGCCGATCCGCATATTGTTAGGGATAAAAGCCCCATGTTGAATTCGAACATCATCCCCCGTGACCACCCGCTTGCCGACCCAGGCACAGGAGCCGACCACGTTGCGTTTGCCCAACCGCGCGTCAGCACAGATAGTGGCAAACTGCCACACGACCGTACCTTCCCCAAGTACTACTGAATCTGCGACTTCCGCCTGTGCACTGGTTTTCATTTCGCTCCCTCCTCATTACTTCACGCTCGCTGAATTAGGTGATGCGCTCTCCCCCGGCACGACACGCTCCACCGACTAAAATAGGCCTCGGTTAGGCATCCCGCGGAGATACACTCTCGCGGTTATTGCCACTCATCCATTTCTTGTGAAATCCAATTGGCATCTCAGCCTTTCTAGGACAACGCCATTATGATTCGGCACGCAGACCGACAAGCGTCTCGAGATTAACACTGGTGAATCGATCCCTATACGCCCCACCCAAACGGTTACACATCGAACCAGCAATCGTATGCACCAAGGTGTTCCAATCAACCTGTCTGGCGATGCTCCGACGCTTCTCGATGTGATCGGACGATACTGCGTCGGGTGCAAGTGACTCGGCCAACGCTCGTGACCATTCATCTTGTGTGCTTGCAAGCTTAATGACATGGGCAAAATCCAAAAGAGATCGGATGGGAGTTCCTACAATGGGCTTCCCTCCAGCCAGATATTCATGGAGTTTGAGCGGATAAATGTATTTCGTGTAGTCGTTAGACTTGTACGGCAGCAAGCAGACATCGAAATGCTGCGGATAGGCGCAGGCCATCTCTATTGGTTTAGGTCCCAGAAAGTGCACGTTGGGCAATCTGAATAATTCATGCACCAGAGCCGCGTCGGTTCCCACATTCCCTTTGGGGCCGACAAAGACGAAAGACCACTCCGCATGGCGAGTCGCCAGCCCAAGCAAAGCCCGAAAATCCAGCTGCGTCTTGATGATCCCGATATAGCCGATTCTCGGATGAGGAATTTTTTTTAAATCAGCCGGCTCTTCCTGTTGAGTTGCGAATGCCCGATAATTCACGCCGTTGGGGACAAACTGAGTATGAGGATTGAACCGGCCTTTGCGCTCAAGTAGCGCGGGTGAATGGATGAATACTTGGTCTACGCGCTTGATCAGCTGCACCTCTCGGTTTGTCAGGGGCTGTTCGGACGGAGAAAACGAATACTCATCAACAATATGATAACAACTGAGATCATACGAGTCGCCCTCCAAGACATGGTCAAAATACGGCCGCCAGAGATAAAAGACGATGGTCTTGCACCCTCGCCGACGAAGCAATGCTGCAGCCCGACGACCTCTTTCCACCGCGGTCCACGAGGCCAACCAGGCCGGCCTTCCGAACTGTGGCAACCACCTTTCCGGCTGATACAGAGCAAACCCCTCTGGAAACACGTCCGAGCGACGCGAGCGATTGACCGGCTTCCCGCCGCCAAACACAAGCTCTCTCCAGCTCCTGGCTGGTTCGGCCCAGACAACATGAAAATACTCCGATAGGCGGGTCAGCACCTGGTGCCGTGAGAGCCAGGGCCCGCCCCATTCTTCCGGCACGAAGGCAACTATCCCAACCTCAGGAAAGAGAGGTTTGGCTAAGCCGATTGGCTTTGGACCGATTCCAGGGCTCTTCATAACGGTGTCACTTCTCATTTGGTTACCGCCCATCACGCCAGTGTTGGCTGCCGCACAAGATCCCCCTGCCTAGAAGTAGTTGTTGTGCTGACAGTGTCAACATTAAAACTGTCGTTGGTTCCAGAAAACAGACGTTACAGCTGTGAACTAGGGTTTACGCATCACGTCCAGATACAATTCTTCCAACTTCTTATTCAAACGGTGTGTATCAAACTTCTGCTCCACCTGCCTCCTACCCGCCTGCCCCATCTTCTTGCAAACATCCGGATTCCTTATCAAATAAGCAAGAGAATCGGCAAGAGAATCGGCATCCCTTTCCGGCACCAGGATACCCGTTACGCCATCGGTCACCAACTCCGGTATCCCACTGTGAAACGTACTGATGACGGGTAATCCGGAAGCCATCGCCTCTTTTATGGCATTGGGTATCCCTTCCTGATCACCACCTTCAGAAGTCAAACTCGGAGCAACCAGCACATGTGATTCCTCTAAGAGCCGCTTCACTTCCTCGTGGGTTTTCCAGCCGAGTAATTTGACCTGTCGCTCGATACCCATGTGCTCTATCATCTGCTCCAGATCCCCACGCAGCAGGCCATCGCCGACTACCCTATATTCCAGCTTTTCCCCTTTTGAAAGAAGGCCCGCTACTGCCTCAATCGCAAATACTACGCCTTTTTTTTCAACCAATCTCGCAACCGTCAATACCTTGAAAGCCTCGCCGGGTACCCGCTGTCTTTGAATATATTGAAATTTTGAACAATCGATACCGGAATAGAGAACCACGATCTTCTTTTCCTCACAGCCCTCCTGGATGAGTCGTTCCTTAAGCAACTCGCAGACCGGCAAAAATAAATGCCCCTCCCTGAACAACTCACGATAGATGCCAGGATGTTTTTTCAGAAAGACCGTTACATCAGAACCCCGGATAGACGTCACGATCTTGCGATTCCCAGTACGGATCGGCAGTAACGATATTGCTCTCAGTCCGAGGGTACCGAACTGACAATGGATGATGTCAAAAGGCCTTTCTCTCTCTAGCAACGGAACACTCATAAAAAGAAGACTCAGTGACCATGCTCGCTTCCCATATCGAAAAACATTTAATGATCTGCAAATGACGTCATAATTACGTGGCGCATATTGAAGAATGAAGACAATAGCTTTTACTATTCTGGCCAGCCAGTTCTTGGGGATCCCGTAGTAGTGGGTATGTTTTGACAGGTCATACTTTTCATAGTTGCCATGAGTTGTGGCCGTATTACCTGATCTGTCTGCAAAGATCTGAACATCATGTCCCAGATCAATTAATCCCACAATCTGATTTAGGACAAACGTCTGGGACACAGAGGGAAACTCGCTGACAAGAAATGCAATGTTCATAATGATAGTTCGTCAGAAAAGACCAAGACTCCCACGGCAACGAACCGATAACACGCGGAGACTTTCCAGACTCCGATTGGAGTTGAGACGGAAGCCACCACAAGCAAGCTCACTCATCAATAGGGCCAGTCTTCCTCGCAACTCTTCAACCACTTGGCAACACTTTCATCTATCTGACACAAGAATTCAAACACATCGGCCTCACACCTGTCCATTCAACGAGAGCTCACCCCCAACCGAAGCATGCAGGGCAGGCACAGACGATCTAGCAGCTCATGATCTTGATCGCTCCATTGAACGGCTCAGTGCACCGAGAACAGCAGGCTTCATGAACGACAAAAACAAATCCACACTATGGCTTTCCGATCCTCCCTTTCCTGAATCTGATGATGTGGGAGATGCTTTTAGCGAACATGAACTTCAATGGGGAATAACTGTAGTCAAACATCTTGTACACGGTACAGTACGCACTTAGACGTCCCAGCGGAGACTTTATCG
>ERZ1292630.1161-Hain-H41-02um-R3-1161-length-26465-cov-39_pt1 | contig 26465 bp, 25 predicted proteins | sample MGYA00564408_ERZ1292630 | MGnify/ENA primary metagenome ERZ1292630 (study PRJEB36523, sample SAMEA6512641) | groundwater metagenome | collected 2019-01-08 | study: AquaDiva: Metagenomics assemblies of 32 groundwater samples
TTAAACAAAGGGTTTTATGCGATCTTTTAGCTCAGATTTGGGGAGAGTCCGAAGTTAGGAAAAAGATCAGCGCCTCGCTCCTGAGCTTTTACGCCTCGCTTCGGTAGACCTTGCGCCGGTTTCTTGCTGATCGAACGAAATACGATCGGTAATCGCTGTTTTCCTCATCTGTGCTCCGCACACCGTCTCTGCACTCATCCGTTTCCAGAACGCATACAAGAGCGAAATCCTCACTCTCGCCGACCTCACCAAGGGCACCGGATTCTTCGGCGCGTTCACGAGGAAGAAGAGGGTGGCTCGGAGGGCGGGGATGCGTCACGCGGGAAAAACTCAGAAAGTCTAGGTGTACAATGCGTGCATGGTGGCAAAAAAGGAAGGGAATGGCAAAAAGAAATTAGCGCGCCTCGTCCTACTAGATTCGCATGCCATTTTGCACCGCGCGTATCACGCCATACCGAATTTCACGACATCGAAGGGTGAGCCGACGGGCGCATTATACGGGCTCGCGACCATGCTTGTTAAAACAGTAGATGAACTTTCGCCCGACTACATTATCGCCACACGCGACCTTCCCGGGGGAACCTTCCGGCATACATTGTTTGAAGACTATAAGGGTACGCGCATAGAAGCTGATCCCGCTCTTATCGAGCAATTAAAAAAGGCGCCGGAGATTTTCGAGGCGTTTGGCATCCCCGTCTATTCGACTCCCGGATTCGAGGCTGACGATATTATAGGTACGATTGTGCAGAAATTAAAAAAGAATGACGATGTCGAAATTATTATTGCTACGGGCGATTTGGACACTCTGCAATTAGTTGATGGGAAGAAAGTGCGAGTCTTTACGTTGCGGAAGGGGATTACCGATACAATAATGTATGACGAGGACCGTGTACGCGAGCGGTATGGATTCGGTCCGGAATTGGTGCCTGATTACAAGGGCCTGCGCGGCGACCCATCCGACAACATCAAGGGCATCAAGGGTATTGGCGAGAAAACAGCTGAGATGCTTGTTACGAACTTTGGATCTGTCGAAAATATCTACGCGATTCTAAAAGCGGATCCTGCGGAATTTGAAAAAGTCGGTATTAAGAAACGTATTGTCGAATTGCTTATTGCCCGAGAAAAAGACGCGCGATTTTCAAAAGAATTGGCGACAATACATTCGGGAGCCCCGATAGATTTTCAGCTTCCTCAAAATCCATTGAATATACTCGATCATTTGGAGTCGATTGAAACAATGTGCGACAAGTATGAATTTCGTTCTGTAAAAGAGAGGTTGCGCTCGCGCGTGAAAAGTATACCAGATGCGAGCGCGGTAGTCGTTCCCGATGAGGCGACAGAAGATGTCGATCCGATTACTTTGAGAGAAACAGCTGTCATGCTTTGGTTGCTTCGTTCGGACATCACGAATCCGACGCAGGATCAGATTCTCGATTATGCCCAGACCAAAAAGTTTGGCGAGGCACGTGGTGTGTTGGAGAAAAAACTGCACGAGACGGGGCGGTTGTGGGGCGTGTTTGAGAAAATAGAGAAGCCTGCTGTTCCTATTGTCGCCCTGATGAATGGGCGTGGCGTGTGCGTGAATAAAAAGACGCTTGAGAGTTTGGCGAAGGAGTATAGAAAAGAATTGGGTAATATAGCAGGAAGAATCTTTCAACACGCGGGACACGAATTTAATATTAAATCGACGCGCCAGCTTGCAACGGTTATTTACGATGAGCTGAAGATTACGCCGGAAAAGCAGAAAAAGACTTCTACGGGCTTGCGCACAACAAAAGAGTCCGAGCTTGCAAAACTAGTCCGTCGGCATCCGATTATCGAAGACGTACTTTCGTATCGCGAATTGCAGAAACTGCTTTCTACATACGTCGACAATATCTTGGAACTTATTGGTACGGATGGTCGTTTGCACGCAGAATTTTTGCAGACGGGGACGGTTACAGGCCGTATGGGTTGTCAGAATCCAAATCTGCAGAATATTCCTATACGTACAGAGTACGGTCGCCGTATTCGCGGCGCCTTCGAGGCCCAGAGAGGTTTCTGTCTGGTTTCCATAGATTATTCGCAAATTGAACTGCGCGTGGCGGCGGGACTATCGGGCGATAAGAAATTAATCGATGTTTTCAAAAGTGGGGGAGACATACATACGGCGGTTGCCTCGAGCATATTTAATGTCGCTCCAGACAAGATAGACAGGGAAATGCGCCGCAGAGCCAAGATCATCAATTTCGGCATCCTTTATGGCATGGGGGCGAATGCCCTGCGTTCTTCGCTTGGCGAAAATGTAGGGCATGATGAAGCGTCTAAATATTTGCAAGAATACTTTGCGCAATATTCGCAACTTGCCGAATGGATCGAGAAAACAAAACGCGATGCAGAAAGGCTTGGCTACACCGAAACGATTTTTGGTCGCCGCCGATATTTTACCGGATTCAAGTCATCGCTTCCCATGATGCGCGCGGAAGCGGAGAGAATGGCGGTAAATGCGCCGATCCAGGGTACGCAGGCAGACATAATAAAACTTGCGATGGTCGAGGTCGACGAAATGATTAAAGAGAAAAAATGGGAAGGGAAAGTTAATCTTATTCTCCAAATACACGACGAGCTCGTTTATGAAATCGCCGAAGATATTGCAGAAAAAACCGCGGTAGAAATTCGTGCCCTCATGGAGGGCGCTGTATCTCCGGCCGAATTTTCCGGCGTGCCTATTTTAGCCGAAGTATCAATAGGGAAAAATTGGAATGAGATGAAGAAACTTTCTCACGAGTGATATGCATATATAATCAGGTGACATGAAAAAGTCACTCATCGAAGAATTGCCGAGGGTCGTTCCCAAGAAAGAGGGGAGAGTTGTGTGCGTGAAAGCGGTCGATGTGTTCGGGTTTGAGAGTGTGGTGATAAAAAGGGTATGACAAGAGAAGAATTAAACATACTGCTTGCGGTCGATGCGGAAACGGAACACTTGGAGTTCAAGGAATCTTCAGGCCAGATATCCATTTTGGGCAAGGACGACACCAAGACCAATAAAAAATCTTTGTATGGTTATTGCGTTGCCATGGGTAACGAAGGCGGCGGCAAGCTCGTGTTTGGTGTGAAAGACAAGATAAATCCCGCAACGGGTATGCGGGATGTCGTAGGTACGAACGCGATTCTGAATACCAAAAAAGCGCGAGAGGAGATCTACAAGGTTTTGGATCGGAGTATTGATATTGATGAAATTCCTACCGAGCAGGGGAAGGTGCAGATCGTTCACATCCCCGCGCACTCTATCGGGCAGGCGTTTCGATTCTACGGTGTACCCTTGCGGCGGAATGGAGAGGAGCTTGTGGAGATGGACGATGCTCGTTTGCGGGAGATTATTATGGAAACACGTGGCGATTTTTCTGCACATATTGCATCAGGCGCCATGATGACGGATCTTGATACTGTGGCGGTTGCGTTTCTCAAAAAGAAGTGGCTCGACAAGAAGCAGGACGACGATTTGAAATCGTATAGCGACGAAGAGGTGCTTCGAAAACTATTGCTTGTGACATCGGAGGGTATTACGAATGCGTGCTTGCTTTTGGTCGGTACGACGGAGGCTCTGGCGCGGCATATCGCATGCGCAGAAATATTTCTTGAGTGGAAATCGGACGAGAGCCGTGTGGGATACGAGCGGCGCGATGTATTGCGGGAGCCATTCGTGCTCGCGCAGGAAAAGATATGGAAATTTGTCGACAGTCGCAATACGAGCGTGCCGTTCCGCGAGGGATTCTTTGAGCGTGATATTTGGGCGTATGACAAGGAGAGTGTTGATGAGGCGGTACTCAACGCATTTGCGCACCGTGAATATCTCAACAGAACTGAACCCGTATACGTGCGTGTATCACCAGAACGCCTTTCAGTGAAGAGTGCCGGCGGATTTTTGCCCGGCGTAACTCCCGAAAACGCTTTGTATGTGGAAGGCAAGTGGCGAAACCGGCGGCTTATGGAGGCACTTGGGGAGATCGGCCTTGTGGAGCGTGCTGGTGTCGGACTCGACCGTATCTATCGAGCGACGATCTCACAAGGTAAAGGTTTGCCCGACTTTGACGGGACGAACGCGGAGTATGTGGTACTGAATGTTCCTGCAAAAATCAAAGACTTGAACTTTGCGTACTATCTGCAAAAAATCCAGGAGGGCGGCCGTATCGCAATCGATCCGCTACGTGATTTTATCGAGCTTGAGTGTATTCGCGAAAACGGCAAGGCACATGACAGAGAACGGCTCGCTCAGTTTCTCTCGTGGGGTATTATAGAGAAAGTGGGAAGTGGACGCGGTGTCCACCACATACTCGCCAAAAGTTTTTATGAATTTGTTGATAGTCGCGGTGAATATACGCGCAAACGATGGTTGAGTAAAGAGCAACAAAAACAAGTATTGATTAACTATCTTGACCACCACGGGGCTGGCCGAAAGAGCGAGTTTCGCGAGTTGTTCGAACGAAAGTTGTCAGACCACCAGATTTTTACTTTGCTTAATGATCTGCGTGTTGCGGGCTTAGCAATGTTTACTGGCCGCGAACGCTCGCGGACGGGGGACTGGCGCTTAGTAAAAAGCACAGAAAAGCAGAAACGAAGCACAGGCAGTAAAGAAATCCTTACTTTGAGCCATATTTCAAAAAAGGGAAAAAGCAGTAAAAAGCACAGAAACAACTATGGCAACTAGTACCAACATCGGCACTCGCGACATTCCGCTCAAGCTCGCCCGCGCGCTCACTGACAAGGTGAATGCGTCATGGGCAACCGGCGATCTGCTCGCCAAGGTAACGCCGGTTACCCGCGAACTCCTTACTTTTTGGTTTATCGAGCCGCACACCGAGACGCGGTATGCTAATTTCCACGAAGGTCAGTGGCAGGCGATATTGAACACCATTTACCTGCACGAGGTGGTAGGTATAAAAACAGTGCAGGAGATATACGAAAGTATCGAGTACGAGCTGTTGTCGGAAATAGACATGACGGAGTTCAAGCGTGAGAAATACGAGATCCCGAAATACGCCATAAAGATGGCGACGGGTACGGGCAAGACATGGGTGATGCACGCACTCCTCATCTGGCAGTATCTCAACGCGAAGTATGAGGAAGCGAAGTCTGGACGATATACGAAAAACTTTTTGCTCATCGCACCCGGCCTCATAGTGTTTGACCGGTTACTCGATGCGTATCTGGGGAAGGAGAGCGCCGGAGGTGAACGCCAGTTTGAGACATCAGACGTGTTTCAATTTCAGGATACTTTTGTGCCGAACAATTATCGGGAAGATGTGTTCGGATTCATCCAAAACGCCGTTGTGCAAAAGCAGGACATCGGCAAGAAAGTAACGGGCGATGGACTCATCGCCATCGCCAACTGGCATCTCTTTATGACTGATAAGGAAGAGTCGGAAGCGAGTGCGCCGACGGATGACCCGAGTGGTGTGGTGAAAGACATATTTCCCGTGCGACCGGGGACTTCCGGCGGTAACGCGCTCGACTCGCTCGATGCGCAATACTTGAGCGGCAAAGAAATGGAGTATCTGGCGAGTTTGTCCGATCTGATGGCGATGAACGATGAGGCGCAGTGGGTGGAGGGAGGACGGACGCAAGAGGACGAAGAAAAACAGTGGCAGAGAGCGCTCAACATCATTTCCAAAGGCAAGGGGTCACGCTTTATGCAAGTGGACTTTTCGGCGACACCATATCGCGTGCAGGGGACGGGGCAGGGGAGGCGGAAGCATTACTTCCTACATACCATCGTTGATTTCGATTTGAAAACGGCTATTCGCGGAGGGCTGGTGAAGGTGATTGCGCTCGATAAGAGGAAGGAGCTGACCGATTTGCCACTGGAGTATTCAGCGGTGCGGGACGGCACTGATGTGCTTGGACTATCCGAAGGGCAGAAGCTGATGTTGCGTGCGGGCTTGGCGCGACTCCGCACTCTCGATGATAGTTTTACGGCGTTTACTGCCGACAAAGACGGCGTGTCCAACAAGCATCCGAAAATGCTCGTTATGTGCGAGGATACGAAGGTTACGCCTCTCGTAGGGCAGTTTTTGGCCGAAGAAGGATTGGGACGGGACGATGTGATGCGAATCGACTCCGACTACGACCGCAAGGGCAATGTGCCACCGGATGAGTGGAAGGAAATAAAACAGAGGCTTTTTAACGTAGACAAGCATGAACAGCCGAAGGTAATCGTTTCGGTCTTGATGTTGCGCGAGGGCTTTGACGTTAATAACATTTGCGTGCTGGTGCCTCTGCGCTCCGCCGCTTCGCAGATACTGCTTGAGCAGACGATCGGGCGAGGGCTGCGGCTCATGTGGCGCGAACCGGAGTTTGCGGATATCAAAGCCGAGAATCGGCGACGACTGCTGGTGGAAAAGCGCGAACCGGAAAATTATCTGGACTTGCTCACTATCGTCGAACATCCGGCGTTCGCTCAGTTTTACGATGAATTGGTGAACGATGGTTTGGTCGGAGAAATTACTCACGACCCGAAGGGCGGGCGGGGCGTGTTGGGCGACATCATCAAAGTCGAGCTAAAGGCGGATTATGCAAAATACGATTTGTTTTGGCCGGTGATCATTCGGGACGCAGATGAGGAGCTGGTCGAGACCGAGATTGATATCATGCGACTTGAGCCGTTTACTGGCGACGTAGAGCGAGTGCAATGCGAAAGTACCCTTTTGCATTGCCGAGCCGAGGAGCCAGAAATCTCGCGGGAAAACACCCTGCGCTCCGCGCAGGGTCGGATTCCCCTTGCCGCAGGGTTAACGCCCTGCGGTCAAGGAGCGAGATTTACACTCTATCCGCTTGAGAAATTGCGAACATTCTTTGCCAAAGACGGCGAACGATTCGTGGCCGAGGAGATGACGGTAAAGACGCGCTTCGGCGAGTATGTGGTGGATGCGTCGCTTTTCAAATCGCACAGCTACAACGAGTATTTGCAGAAGATCGTGGGGACGGTGGTGAACCGCATGGAGCGCGTGAGCCAGAGGACGAGCAAGGCACTGCCGACATTGCAAGTGAGCAACGTGGCGGTGGCGGGCACAGTCGACCGATTCATCCGGACGCGATTGTTCGGGGCGGGTTTTGATCCGTTTGCGGAGAATAACTGGAAAATACTTTTGCTTAAGAACGGACTCGTGACGGAACATATCGTGAAAGAAATAGGCAAGGCGGTCTTTGCCATGCAACAATCCGTCGAGCCGACGGAGGCGAAGGTCGAGAAAATCTCATTCTCTACGGTGTCGGAATTGCGCATGCGGGAGAATTTTTCTCTGCCCATCACAAAAACGATGTATGAACGCTTGCCGTATCCTTCAAACAAGGGAGAGTTTGAGAAGAACTTTATGCTGTATGCGGATGGCGACGGGGAGGTGGAAACGCTCATGAAAGTGAACGAGTACTACCATCCTTTTGCGAACATCTCGTACATTCGGACGGACGGCTTGATCGCATCGTATTCTCCCGACTTTATCGTAAAGACAACTACGAAAATGTACCTCATCGAAACAAAGGCGGACAAGGATTTGCACGATGGAAATGTGCGTCAGAAACAGTTTGCGACGCTCGATTGGGTACAGCGTATCAACGCGCTTGCGCCACAGGATCGTGGCGAGCGCGAGTGGTCGTATGTACTCCTCGGCGAAAACAATTTCTATTCTCTAAAAGATAACAATGCTTCGATCGAGGAAATATGTGAGCTCGCAAAAGTGAGTGATGCGACAGCTCGAGGTAAGTTGTTTTAGAAAACTATGCTTCACCTTTACATCGGTACCGATAGAGAAAATGCGCGTGCGAAAATGCGCATGGATGTTTTGAAGGTAAAAGGCGCTGAAATCGTCCGAATTACGGATGCGCATACCATTGATGATTTGAAGACCGCATTGCAGGGTGGCGGCATGTTTGGCGCGGAGCGAGTGCTCGTGTTTGAAAGTGTATGCGGAAACCCGGACATGTGCGAGATATTTTTGGAATCGCTAAAGTGGCTTTCAAAATCGGACGAGGACGCTTTTATATACGAAGAAAAGCCGCTGATCGATGTGCGAAAAAGATTGGAGAAATATGCGGGAAGCGTGGAAAAATTTGATGCGCCCAAGAAAGAGCGGGACCAAGGTATTTTTAAGATGGCGGACGCGCTTCGCGCGGGAGATAAAAAAGCTCTGTGGGTTTCTTATATGCGAGAGCTCCAAAAAGAAAGCGCGCCGGAGGCCGTACACGGCATTTTATTTTGGGGAGCGAAAGATGCATTTCTAAAATCATCCGGAGCCGTGCGAAAGCGTGCGGGGAGGCTTGTAGTCGAACTTGCAGAACTGCCACACGAAGCGAGGCGGAATGGATTTGATCTTGAATATGCGCTTGAGCATTATCTGCTCGCTATCAACAAATCCTAGAAAAAACCTATTGTCAATTACTGCGGTTCTTGTAACATTCTTTTATGAGTTTTCGTGTCGCTATTGGCGTTGTGATCGGGGCGCTGATCGTAATTCCCATCGTAATGAATGCCGCAGTGAGTAATAAGGCGGACGCGATGTGCATCCCATGGTGGCCGACCTGCGAATGTAAGATGATGCCTAATCCGGATAAGACGTCGAAAATAAAATGTATACCCGGCGCCAACACAAAAGGGTGTCCCACTGGCGTATGTTTCGACACTCCGAAGGGTGGGAAGGTTGATGGTATTTGTGTATCTAAATTAAAATGCAAAGGTCAAAAATTTACCGATCAACAAGGTAACCAGCAGGATGCCGGTGGTGACCAGGGAGGCGGTGACGATAAGGGTAAGGGGGGCGATGAAAAAGGTGGAGAGGATAAAGGCAAGGGTGGCGGAGAGGGTGGCGGAGGCGGGATGGAGGCGATTAAGGGTATTCTGGAGGCAGTTAAAGGTCTGATGAAAGGCGGGGGCGGAGGCGGAGGCCAGCCACCGCCACCCCCGCCACCTGGAGGACAGGGGGGGGAGCAGAACAGACAACAAGAATGCGCTCAACGCTATCAAACTAGCAATCCTCCCCCTAATCCTCGCGCTAATCCTGTGACCGGTCTTTTCGCCAACCCTTTCGCTGATCCTTGTGCTTCGTATGTTCCTCCTAATACCTCAGACTCCCTTCTTAAGCAAATCTTGCCAAAAACCACATTGGGCGATCTTCTTAACGTCGGTAAAAAAGATGCGGAGAACGTATCGGATGATTTGTACGGTAAGGACGAGAAAGTGGACGATGCGCCCGAAAATGTGAGTGGCAAATTATTGGGCGGGCTTCCCGTTGGGGGTGGCGATGATGTTGCCGATGAGAAACAGGTCGCCCCAAAAACAGCAGGTGATGGGGGGCTTGATTGGCAAAGATTAAATATCACATCAGGAACGCGCGGCAACATCGAAATCACTGATACCGGTGCGACCGTGGTTGCGGGCGCGCGAGATACGACAACTAATACCGAGGTTGCTGGTTTTTATGGGGCTGATTCGGTGGATACACAGCCACAGGGCGTCGTTACGCGCCTATGCAGAAATCGTCCATGGTCTGAGTCTGTTGTCGCTTACGTGATCCCACCCTCGTTCTTCGACAGTCTTTGCGCATGGCGCGGTTATCAAGTTGGGGCTCCAAATCCTCCTTCGGAACCGATTCTAAACAAACAAGTCAGGGTAGGTACCAAATCGTCTAAACCATTACCCGCGACTACGGAGGCAAGTCGACCGTCGGTGCCTGCTCAAGTAGATATCTGGTCGGTTCCTGAAACTGTGTCGCTGGGGACGCGCACTTCTATCTTTTGGAACACCAAAGGCGTTGAGTCGTGTCTCATAAAAAGTCCGGATGGAAGTTTTAATGAAAATACGCTTAGTGGTGGTGCGGCAACCGTCCCATTGACAGGGCCCACAACCTTTACCATCTCGTGTCTTACCATCGACAACAAACCCGTTACTAGCTACGTGACGGTGCAAATCGCCATTTGATCGGTGCTATTTTTTTTGTGAGACCGCTACAGACTTTTTCAAATGTACTCTCTGCGGTTACGGTATTTTTAGGCGCTTTTCTTATTTTTGCGGTAGAACCGATTGCGGGGAAGCAGTTGCTTCCATATTTTGGCGGGGCATCATCGGTTTGGGCAACAAGTCTTCTCTTTTTTACGTTCACGCTTTTTCTCGGTTACTTATATGTATACGTGATCACGAAGTTTTCTCCAATCATGCAAAGATCGGTGCATTTGTGTCTCATTGCGTTGGCGAGTTTCTTCGTTCTCGTACTTTTTATTTTTTCAGACGGCTTATTTATCTTGCCAAATACTGAGGGCGAACCATTCTTTTCGGTGTTTATGGTTCTAGCTTTTTCTATCGGCATTCCGTATTTTCTATTGTCGACTACAGCGCCTTTAATACAGTATTGGTATGGAGTTTCAAAGGGCAAGGAGCCGTATTCGCTCTACGCTCTTTCCAATGCGGCATCTTTGCTCGCGCTTCTTTCCTACCCATTTGTGATCGAACCATTCATTCAGCTTCGTCTACAGCGCGGGGCTTGGGTGGTGCTCTTTCTTGTATATGCGGCGAGTTGCATCGCAAGCGTGTTTTCAATCGCGAGCGCGCGCAGGCAAAAGGCGGTTTTTCGCAAAAATTCCAAGACACCGGGTTTCCGAGCGATTGTTCTGTGGGTTTTGCTGGCCGCGCTTCCTTCATTTTTGCTTGTCGCGACAACGACAGAAATTACACAAAGGATATCTTCTGTTCCCATGCTTTGGATTGTTCCTCTTGCCATATATTTACTAACATTCATTATTGCATTTAGTGCGCGCGGGGGATCACTTTTGATGTCTTTGCTTTTTCTTGTGTCATCATGTGTCGCGTGGTGGTTTCTTTCCGCCGGATACGACAAGATAGCTCAGCAGATACTCTCATATCTGGCTTTACTCTTTTTTTGCGGACTTTTATGTCACGTGTTTCTATATCGAATGAGACCGAAGGTAAGCTCGCTCCCGTTGTTTTATTTGTTTATTTCTCTGGGTGGCGCTGTCGGAGTTCTTGCATCGGGTATTATTGCACCGCTGGTTTTTAAGGACTTTTGGGAATTTCCTATTTCGGTCGCAATCTCGTGCGCGCTTGCGGTCTATATGCTTCCCGTGTCATTCTTCCCGCGCATACTCGACATACGCAACATTTTAATCACGAAGTTAGTCTTAGTCTTTTTTGTAATGTCGTCTTTCGGTATTCTCATTATGGGCAACGAGGAAATACCTTCGATAGCAACTCGTAATTTTTACGGAAACGCGAGAGTTGTTTTCGGATCGAATGCCGTCTCGCTTATGCACGGGACTACATTTCATGGCATGCAGTTTGCGGATAAGGCGAAGGCGCAATTGCCCACGACTTACTACACCCCTGGAAGCGGAATCGGGAGGGCACTGATTTACGCCAGAGACTCCAATCGCGGCAAGGGAATTAATGTTGGTGTCGTAGGGCTTGGCACGGGAACGATAGCTTCATACTGCGCTCCGGGGGACAAGTATGTGTTCTATGAGATCGATTCGCGCATAGAGCAAATAGCACGCTCATACTTTAGCTATCTTTCGAACTGTGAAGGGTCGGAAGTTAGGATTGGTGACGGCAGGATTCTTCTTGAATCGGAGCGAGGTAGTGGAATGAAAGGGGGGTATGATGTACTCGCGGTTGATGCATTCAGCGACGATACAATACCGACGCATCTTCTAACAGTCGAGGCGTTCGAGGCGTATGCAGGCCGCTTGCGCTCTTCTAAAGGATTGATCGTTATCCACCTTTCGAATCGGTATCTGAACTTGGCACCGCTAGTCTTTAGGGTCGCGGCGGATATTGGCTTCAATGCGATGTTTGTGCAGGATGGCGGAGGATCAGGTCTGGGGGGAACTCCCTCGGCGTGGATGGTTTTATCAAAAGACGTTGCCGTTTTCCAATCTACGATATTTGCCAATACAAACTCGTCTTTTCCTAATCCCATTGCGCGTGCATGGACGGACGATTATTCCAGCCTCATGCCGATACTCGATATTTCGATGCCTTGGGACTAATGCCTGTCCCCCCGGTTGGAATCGGACCAACATCAACAGATTAAAAGTCTGCTGCTCTACCACTGAGCTACGAGGGGATACGTTTATCCTACAATATACTACGACCTCAATCCACTCTTTTCTGTGTGGCTTAGTTATAGAGGTAGATCGACCGCTTGGGCGCCCGCGCCCGTAAACAAGAGCGATACACACATCACGAGAAGCAGAAGCGCCGTGCTTGTCGGTAATGTGCGAAGACGAGGAATTGCAACATGGATGAAAAAGATAACGATGCCGAGGAGTGCGATCGGCTGTGTCCACGCTCCAACAATAAGCGTTAGGGCGACTACCCCTTCGGCGATGCCCAGCACTTTTCCCATGGTGTCTGCAGTATTTAAATGTTTCCACGCAACATAACCAAATGCTATACCGAGCGCCACGCGGATGAGCGTTGCAGAAAGAGGAGCAAGGAATAATATTTCGGGGAATAGTGAAAGCATGATCGTTAGTATACAGTATTCTCGATGGCCCGAGAGATAATGGTGCTATTGCACAACATTCGGAGCGCGTACAATGTGGGCTCCGTCTTTCGCACAGCGGACGCCGCGGGTGTCTCGAGGATTTTTTTGGGCGGATATACGCCGAATCCCATTGATCGATTCGGACGAGTGCAGAAAGATATTGCGAAAACAGCGCTCGGTGCGGAAATTTCTATTCCGTGGGAACATCACGCGTCGCCTAATCGATTACTTTCGACACTGAAGAAAGGGGGGTGGGATGTTGTCGGCGTTGAGCAGGATGCGCGAGCGTGCGATTATCGTTCGTTTAAGCTGAAAAAATCGACACTTTTTATATTCGGTAATGAGGTGCTGGGAATCTCGAGGGCATTGCGCGATGCGTGCGATACGCTAATTGAGATTCCTATGCATGGAACGAAGGAGTCGCTAAACGTCTCTGTGGTCGCGGGGATTATTTTATTTAACGTGCGTTAGTAACTGATGGCATCAACCGTTCTTCCCTCCGAATCCAGAAGTCGGATAACATCATGCGAATTGTGCCACAATTCTCTGCCGGAATTCAAATATATCCTCCACGAATCTTGCGAAAATTCGCCTCTCCCTCGATTGTTTTTTACACAGCCATTATAAGAGAGATTGTTGGCGAGAAAAATTCGACACGCGGGTGTGATATCCGAAGGTATGGATAATGGGAGCACGCATGGCGGGAGAGATTCGGTAAAGTCAAAACAGGCATCGCCGTACGTACGTAGATTTTCCGATGTAAGCGAGAACAGGGTATTTCCGGGCGGACAGTTACGAGATAGGGATGGCGTAAACGTTTGCGTTCCGGTCAAATACCCCGTGCATGTATTCTCTCTGAAAGAAGTCCCTATCGGCGAGTTTTTCGAGGAAACGATCGCGCGCGCTCCTGGATTCAAGTAAATATCTTTCTGTTCATTAAGGTCTCCAAGAATGAAAATATTCGTGCCACGCGGAATATATGCGCGAACTCCTGAGCGCATGCTTTGAAGCGACCATCCCGCTATTCCCATAGGTCCCGTATTATTAAACGACGCTTCGATTTCTACATACTCCGAGGCGAGCTGTTCTGTCGCCACCCCATCCGCAAGTTGGACTTTTCCGCGATAGGGAGACGGTTTCCCGAATGTTTCGGGCCATGTTTCCGCAAGATGTGCATCGTATTCTGTGTGGGATCTGTTCAGCTCTTCATCTCCAATGTCTTGCTCCGTCCTTTCCGTATCTTGGAGTTCTGATAAATCGGGATCAAAAATCAAACCGGCAGGTTGCCACGGGAGCCGGAATTCTCCGCTTGATGTTGCGTTCAAAGATACGAAACCGAATATATTTGTAAAACCGCGAGCCGTATCTCCTATCTTCCGAATCCCGCCGGTTGCGAGCCAAAATAAAAATAGAATTGCGAGAGTCGCAAGCGCGAAGCCGATAAGAATCTTTTTTATCACGCGCTCATTATACTCTTTTCTTATAGTCTGCCGGACAAATGTATAGCAATGTCGGGAGATTCGTGCGGATATTTAAGAAAGGGACGTTATCGATAGATCGAATGATCACCGATGTCTAAAAAGGCCACCTCTTCCTTTTTCTTGTCGAGAAATTCAAACAGGATGCGATCTCGCTGGTTGATAGAGAAGCTCCACTGCTTTTTCAATTTGCCGTGAAGCGGGTGCGTGTCGAGGCGCGGATCGAATGGGTCGCGCCTAAAAAGCAGTATGCGCCGATCCGCGAGCCGTTGCAATTGCGGATCCAATCGAGCGTGACTCCGATTGTATCGCGGGTGGACGTAAATCGTCATGCAAGTTTCGGTAGCGCATTCGCGCGATGAAGCGCCTTGGCTTCGCGCGACCAACGTAATACATCCTGTTCGGTTACCGCATCGCGCGCACGCGCCACAAGGGCGTCGTATTCTCTTTTAGGAATCACGACGAGGTCATCCTTGCTCGCCACTTCACGTGGAATGGTAATCGTTGTCATGTTGCGCAGTGTAGCGTCTTGTGATGGAAAATCAAGAGCTGTTTCTCCGATGCATAGCCAGCATATCTTCTACTTCTCTGTATCGCGCTGACCGCTTGCATACGAACGAGCCTCCCCGACGTTTTCGTAGGTTGCATCAATGGCCAACGCGCCATTCCCATCTACGCTCGGCGTAATGGTATTGATCATGGTAGGTACTGTGGGCGCAGTTACGCTTGTGCCAAATATTTCAGAGAGATGCTGTCCGATTCCTTTATCAGAGCCGGTTGAACACGAAACTAGAACGATAGGCGCGCCCTCTTTTAAGAAAGATCCGCTTCTCCGCACCCCTGCTCCGAATAAATCTTCTGTGGTGATCTGATAATCACTTTTGTCGGTAGCGCCCAGCTGTATTGAATCTTTGGTACCGTGCCCGCCAATGATTGCAAATGCAATCTTACCCGCACCACTCTCATACGCGTTTCGGAGAGAGATAAGCCGTCGAGCCACATCATATTTTGATCCTGCTTCTACTACCCGTACCGCAATTCCCAAATGCGATATTTGCTCGCCGAATACGCCTATAGCGCCATATTCCGAATTATCTCGGAATGCTTGATTGTAATCATTCCGTGGGTAAAGTATTAGACCGTAGGGTTTTTGGATGTCTATTTCTTCAAATTGCTTCTCCAGAATAGATAAAGGATATCTGCCATATTCGACGATTCCAAATCTATCGTGCAATATCTTCGGCGCATCAATGTGTTTGCGCCGTAAGCTCTGCACGGCATTCATATTGGTTCCGAACATCTTCGTGAGCTTTACCTCGTCCCTAGTTAGTACATCTTGGCGAAAACGATATCGATCTAGAATATCTCGAATGTTTTTATGCTCCATGCGATTATTTTCCAGCCAACTCTGAATTATCCGTTCACTCGACATTCCTGTAGATGAGAGTATAGAGTCTATAAACTCACGACTTCGCTCTTGGGCTGTGCCTTCCAATCCGCTTCTTTCGGTGCCATCTATTATTGGCAGAATCATGCCCAACAATTCGTATCTTGCCTCGTATAAAGAGTCTAACAACTTCTCGCTCGCCACACGAGACGCGGTTTCAGATCCGTATTGAAAGACGATTCCGTATACAAGAGATGAGTTCACCATAGCTACTTCGCTGTCGTAAGAATGAGAATGGCTAGCCTGTAACATCCTCTCGGCAAGTGCTGTTATTGAGCGCACAGGCATTTCATTACCGCTATCGCGGAGCTTTTTTTCTGCGAACGGCATGCAAACCCTAAGCACGCTCACGGCATTTCTTTGCAATAGTGTCGCCTCAGTGTTTTGTGTTTCCTCGCCGGGCTGACCCATGGTTGCGCATTCTTTTTCAAACACAGACGTCAACGTATCGAGGCGGCGCTCCAAAAAAGAAAGCAAGAAGCCACTCGCTTCGTTACCTGATGCCCCATCTGCGTTGTTTACATCTGATATATCACAAAGGGTAAGACGAATCTTACTTAGCATTACTCCCCCATCCGTATCCATTATATTCCCGAGATATGGTTCCCATGTGCGTATTTTTCTCAGTGCCTCGGCACACTGTGTCTCACGTTTTTCCGATGGTTGCGGTAAATTAAATTGGTCGAAAACTCTGCGCAAATCATCCATTACCCGCCATAACTCACGTTTATCAGGACTTTCCGGCGTTTTTGGTTCGTGAGGAACCGTAAATCGTAATTCTCGCATACAGATTATATTACAGTTTTATTTTAAGTATTTTCGCGATTTCCTCACGCGCTACGTCCGCATCGCTCCACGGCTGTTTAGTTCCATGCGTGCCGTAAATAGAAGGATCCGTTCCTTTCCCCGTGACAAGAACCGCATCTCCGCGCCTTGCAAGTTGGAGGGCGTTCTGGATTGCCGCGCGCCTGTCCATGATTATTGAGGGCTTCCTGCTCATGCCATGCGCGATGTCATTCACTATTTGAAGCGGGTCTTCATCGCACGAGTCTTCGTCTGTAAGTATAATTTCGGCGCAATGTTCGTCTGCGATGCGTCCCATGATCGGACGTTTCCATGCATCGCGCCCTCCGCCCATTGAGCCGAATACGCATATCTTCCGTACTTTTTTGTATGCCTCATATAGGGCGGTGAGTGAATCAGGCGTATGCGCGTAATCCACTACAACCAAAAAGTTTTGACCTGCATCTATTTTTTCCGCTCGTCCGGGTATTCTTTCGATGCCGTTCAAGGCCTCTGCGATAATCTGTGTGCTGATACCTAGTGCGCGCGCCATAGTGGCGGAAGCGAGAGCGTTTTTAAGAGAAAATTCTCCGGGCAATTGCAAAGATATCGATGTATTGTCAAAAGTAAATTGCCCTCCGTTTTCATTTGCAGATATGGGTAGACATGCAGAAAGTGAGAATGGGAGTGCGTGTTCGATTGGAAGTGTCAAATAACGTCCGCTTTCTTTGTCGTCGGCGTTTCCGACGATTATTCTAGGCCGCTTCTTTGAGCGAGCGAGCTGTTTGCCTATCTCAAATTTTGCATCGGCATAGGCGCTGTAGGAGCCGTGCGATTCGATGTGTTCCGGGGCGAGGTTGGTAAATATAAGTGCGTCGAAATCTAGAAATCTGTGCCGGTACTGCCGAGCGCCTTCGGAGGTTACCTCAAGAATCGCGGTCGTGCATTCTGCGTCCAAGGCGTCATGTAAGAATTTTTGAGTGAAAAATCTGCCGGGCATGGACATACGTGTCATGTTTGGTCGCGAAGCATCTCCAATCTTGAATCGGATCGAATTGATGAGACATGTTCGCTGACCGGATTTTTCAAAGATCGCGTTCAACATTTCGGTAACGGACGTTTTCCCCTTTGTGCCCGTTACGGCAATAACGAGGAGCGATTGCGAAGGATGCCCGTAAAAAATAGCCGCAAACCATGAAAGAGCGAAGTGGTATACAGAAAACATTTGCCCCAATAGCGGTGCGGGAATGATCATTGCAAGAATTTGTTTCAATGTGTGCATAGTGTCACTTTATTTACTGCCGATCATTCGGAGCGCTTCGCGCAGTCGGGCACTGCTTCCCTCAATACTGGCAGGTACTTTACGCAAGGCGTCGCGAGATTCTGCGGGAGTGTAACCTAGCGCGTGCATCGCCTCCTGTGCCTCTTCGTCGAGGGATATCGCACGCATTCCTCGTTCGGAGCCTGCTCCGACTTTCTCACGCAATTCAAGGACGAGCTTATTTGCCGTTTTTTTCCCCACTCCGGATACTTTAGTGAGATACTCGGCGTTCCCTGTCGATATCGCATTTTTCAATGTATCCACATCGGCAAGATCGAGAATCGCGAGCGCGGACTTAGGACCGATTCCCGGAACAATTAACAGAAGCTCAAAAAAATGGAGATCATCCTCGCGTTCAAATCCATACAGATCAAGGGCTGTTTCTCTAACGGCGAGATGTGTCCAAAGCGAAACTTCGTGTCCGATTTTCAATCGAGCAATCGTGTCACGCGTCGTGGATATTTTGTATCCCAGGCCTCCCGCCGAGACTATCGCTATTCCGGCGTGCACCGATAAGACTTCTCCTTTTATATGGCCGATCATACGATGAATTGCATTCCGCAATCATAACGTCTTGCAACTCACTCCACAATTAGGTAGCATGCTCGGCATGGCACGTACAAGTTCGGCGAAAAAGGCACAACGCGCGGCACTTCGTCGTCGCGTTTTCAACGCACGTCGCAAAGGAGCTATGAAAGACGCCGTAAAAAGCGTCGCAAAGCTCGTTGCAAAGAAGGATCGGAAGGGGGGGGGAGCGCTTCTTCCTGCACTGTATCAGGCGGTAGACAAAGCAGTTAAAAACGGTACGATCAAAAAAAACACTGCGGCACGCATGAAATCGCGCATAACGAAGAGGGTACAGACGATCCTTGACTAGTTTTCGTTAGTCTTGTTGGGCAACTTTTCCTCCCGGCCGGAATCGAACCGACGTCACGAACTCCGCAAGCTCGCATTCTATCCATTAAACTACGGGAGGTTTGAGGAATGTACCATATTTAAATGTTATTCACATTATTTACAGCACCAAACGTGCATAGGTAGTATTATATTCGTATGAATATATTTGATCATGTGGGAGAACAAAGTTTGCCTGCACGCAGTGCGCAAGCGGGCGTATCAATTTTGGGTGCTCTTGTTTTTGCGCTCGCGCTCGGCACAACCGCTGTTACCGGATTTGAACTTGCGAATGCGCCGCCCTCGTCTGCGTCTCTTGCATCGTCCGGCTCTTTGGCGGTAACTTTTCGGCCCGGCATTACAACATCTCCTCCTCCCGCCAAAGAAGCCACTGTCTCTAAATGCGATTTTGCTTGCAATCAAGCAGGAGACGCTTCAGAGGGGGACATACTTAATCAAGAGTGTAAACCCGGTTTTAAATATGAAATCAAAGAAGCCGGCGGGAAGATTCAAGTTAAAGTAAAACCTCTAAAGGAGGAAAATAAGGTAGAAAGATGTCCGACATCAACCAGCGCGGCGGCCAGTTTGGCAGTGGGACCAATTGCCGCTGGTGCGAAGACTAAGAGTTGCACAGATGAACGTCAAAAAGTTTCAGTAAATGTTCTCCCAGGTGATACGGGTGAAGTAAAGTATTGTATTGGGGTCACAGTCAGGGCTTCTGACCCAGAAGCGAAAGCGGAGGTAAAGGGAAATTGTTCCAAGCCGACCCCCTGCACAGGGTCCGAGAGTCTAGGCGATCTCGCAAAAAATCTCAAAAACAAATCGGCAGCGGAGCTTCTTGCTGGTCTTACGGATGATGAGAAGAAGCAAGCTCTTGCACAACTGAAGCCGGATGCGGCAACGAAGGAGGGCATAGCCCGTGCTATTGATGAACTGTCAGGAAAGGCTAAGACACAAATCGCGGAAAATAACGCAGAAAGAAAAGATCTGATAGCGGCCATTGCTCTTTGTGGAAAGAAAGGAAAATGCGAATATCAAGGGCAACCAAGTAATAGGGCTGAGTTAAAAGAACGAGATCTTGAGTTACAGAAAGAAAACGCCCAACTTGCCGATCAGGTGAAAAGGCTCGCAAGCGCGAAGAAGTCTTTAGACGCAACAGGGGGGCCTCCTAGAAGGCCTGGTGATCCGCCGCCGCCAGACGGTCCACCACCAAACGGCCCACCACCTCCACCACCAAACGGCCCACCAGGCGGTGGCGGTCCTCCTCCTGGGGGCGGTGGTGGTCAGCCCCGAGGTGGGGGCGGTGGTGGTCAGCCCCGAGGTGGGGGCGGTGGTGGTCAGCCCCGAGGTGGGGGCGGTCAACCTGGTGGTCAACAGAATCCCAACACATTTCCTCATCAACAACAGCAATGCCAGACGCAGCTCACATGTAATGGGAGAGATATCTATACACAGCAAGTAAATTGCCAACAGCAATCTCAACCCCAATTATATCAACAGTGTCAGTTTGGTTGCCGGCAGGGAAGTAATACGTGTAATCAGCAACAACAATGCAGTACGCAGTACATATGCGATGATGATGCCATCTATATACAGCAAACAAATTGTCAACAGCAATCTCAACAACAACCTCAACGGGAATTCTATCAAAAGTGCGAGTTCGGTTGTCAGAAGGGAAGTAATACATGCAACCAAACACAGCAATGCTTGCCTCCGCCTCGACAGCCCGATCCTTCCCAATGTACCAGCGGAACATGGAAGCCAAAGTATGGTGGGCAAAGCGGTGCTTGTATGGTCGGATGGGAGTGTACGCCAAGTGGCGGGCCACCTCCTGTTCCCGGTACTCCCACGGCACAACTCTCATGTGAGCCTAAGGTTGCGGATGCTGGCACAGAAGTATTTCTAAAGTTCTCCTGCTCTGCCGGTACGAGTTCTGGAAGTGGTTTTAATACAAACGGTGTGCCATCTGGTACTGTGCCAGCAGTATTATCGGCTCCTACTGGAGGTGTAAATACCGCAAACTTCGGGCTTACCTGTACTCATGAGGGTAGAGTTGGTAGCGCGCAATGCAGTGTGCAAGTGGGAAAGCCTGGAATTGTTCTTGTTGCGAATCCTAAATCAGTGAAATCGGGCAAGACATCTGCCCTCGGCTGGGTTACCGCTGGGATACAGTCATGCGTGATCTCGAGCGTACCGACAGAGGACGGACCAAGATATGGATTTAAGGATACTCTCCAGCATATTCCCGCGTTTACTGCTGAGAACGCTAACAACTTGAGTCCAAATGGTGTCGCAACAACACCTCCACTTACTGCTGTGAATAACGCAACCTCGTATTACGGATTCCTTCTATCTTGTACAACCCTCGGCAGTGGCAGTAAAATTGCCACGACTTCTATTTCTGCAGTTCAATAGTTTTTCCTATTCTCGGGCTCATTTCGTTTCGTTGTAATAATTCACTCGTTCCTAGAGCGCATCGTCTTTGCACCACAAGGGCATTTCCATTTTTCTAACATGGCACCTCGCTTAGCGAGTGCATTTGGATTTTCTAAGACGGAGTACCGTCAAGAAAATCTCGGCAGTTACCATGTTGAAAAATTGGTCACGTTCGGAGCGAAGCAATCTAGAGTCCTCCCCATTCTACTGGATCGCTTCCCTGCCTGCGCAGGCAGGGCAAGGCTCGCGAAGACGAATACTGGGAATTCGCTGAATCTTTATGTTTCGTTCGCTCTCAAAGTCCGAAGAATTCAAGTATCTTGTGCCAGATCGGTTCTTTCATCGGCACTTCTTTGCATCTTTCGGTGAGATAAGCGCGAATTAATTTTGGATCCATGTTGGCAAGGGGAATGGTTAGATTGGGCGATAACCATTTTGTTGTGTCGACAAGAAGAATCGGCGGATCGGCATCGTGATCCTCTACCCAAAAGGAGATGATCTCTTCGTAATAGTGCATAGTTCTGCCTGTCTTTATACCGCGGTCGGAGAGCTCGAATTCAACAAGAGGCGGAGGGGATTGCGCGAGAATCCCTAGCGTTGTTGCCGCAACAATAATTAAGATCGCAAATAGGAAATTACCGAAGATTGCGCTGATGAGTGCGGTGCAGAGGGCAAAAATGCCAAGCGCCCAATACCAATCGCTCGTACGCGCAGTATGCTCGTGTTCATACGCGCGCCAGTGTATGTGGGCGGAGGATGACATGGTAATTTATGGTGCGATGTAATTATCGCATCCCTGATCGTAGTTGGCGATCGAATTGGTCTCAAGACAGAAGTTTATATTGTAAGAACTACCCTCCGCATTTGAAACATAGTTGTATTGATAAATGCTTGGATCTTGTGGCATTCTCGGCATTGCCCCTGATGACATGAGTGCCGATCCTACAGTCGATGTTGCGGTTAAGGTAGTCGTTGCAGTAGCTATAGGATAATTGTTGAAACTGGAGGAATAAATAGTGAGCGCCTTCCGTACCTGGTTCACATCTTCTATGCGTTTTGTATCGCGTGCTTTCGATTGCACGCTCGATAGAGATGCCATGACAATCGAAGCTAGGAGGCCGATTATCGCGATAACTACAAGCAACTCAACAAGAGTAAAGCCTGCACGCCCTTCATGTGCGGGCATGATAGGCAGGCCCTTTTTTGATTTAATCATACGTCGAAATTGTATCATGCTTGGGCAAGTTTGATGAGAATCGCGCAAAAAAGCACCGGGATCTTGCCCGGTGCTGCATTTCTCCAAAACAGAACGGCTCATTTGCCGTACCGAATGTCGGCCCTGTTGACGAATCGGCCCTGGGTGCTGGCCTCGGAAGTATTTGGTCCTCGAGGCTTTTCGTGTTCCGAATAGTCGCCTCTCTCCTCATTGTAAGCAGCCGCGAGCCGTCGCCCTGCTGGTGTAAACGATATGGTTCTCTTCTGACCGGAACTAGCGAACGAGATCTTCAGTTGGCTCGCCAGGTTACATACGACCCATGGGCTTATATTTAGTCCGGCCGCAACGTCCGACATCGTGAGGGATAGTTCGAGTTCCTTCTTTCCGTATGCGAGTGCATCACGGAGCAACTGTCCCCGATCTTCCTTCGAGAGAAACCTCCAGGGAGGGCCTTCATAGACAAGGCCCTCACTGTTTGTGGAAAACGTCATCACAGTCTCTCCTATTCCACTACCCACTTGGACCATCCAAGCTGATTGAAGAGCATATCACCACGAGTATCATATGCAACATCACGCATCATTGGGTGGTGCTTGGCAGTGACGCCCAAATGATCTCAAAGAGCTGTCTTTGCATCTGAATAATACTCTCATTCTCGATGACGATCGCCATAATTGGCATTCTCACCTGGTTGATCATCAGCCGTTGCGGAATGATGACTGCGTTCGTCTTGAGTACCGTATTCTCCAGCAGTAGCTTCACTTGCGCGTTGAAGTTTCTCTCGTACTTTTTGTAATGTCGCGCCGCTTCCGAATCTTGCGTCAAGAGTCGCATCTTCACCGGCGTAGCCGCACGCCGCTCCCGGAAATCAGCCGACCACTTCTCGTCCATCTCGAGCCACGAGGCGATATCGGAAATGATGAGATAGTCGCACCCCGGCGGCGCATCTTTGAGCAGTTGTTCATACACGCCTTTCACCGCCTCGAGCCCCTGGTAGTATTTGAAAGTCCCTCCGTCATCTTTAAGGTTGTGCAATGAGATGAGCTCTGGCAAGGCCGTCTCAAACTCGCGTTCCCTCTGCTTCAATGTGAGCGAGAGTGATTGTGGATCTGCGGCCGTGAAGCGCCGCTTCCAACCCGAAAGCTCGATGCTCATAAGTCCCCGCTGTTTGAGAGTCTCGATAACAGAATACACGGTCGTGCGTTTAAGGCTGGTTGCTTCGGCCAGCTTCAGAATAGTACTTGATCCTAAAGATAGCGATGCGAGATACACGCTGGCCTCTTTTTCGGTGAGGCCGATATTGATGAGGTTGTGCAATAATTTCTTTTGCGCCATATTCCGTCGAAAGTTTGGTCGTCAGTGGAGTACACACTAACATAGCAAAATAGGCGTATTTTGTCTATTGCAATGTGAGTTGTCGACGGATATGACAACATATAAGAAATGCCGCATCATCTCTCTTGGTGTGAAGTAAACAGAGGAGATACGGCAATGATGTGTCATCTGCATGTGGACATGTTCGCTCAACCGCCAAAATCGTTGATCGACGCACTGCGGGTTCTCGGATTTTGGGATACGAGTTTTCGAGTCCCGTACCCAGATGGGCATGATGGATGCGTCGCCCACTGGACTTGGAAAACTGAAAACGCAACGAGTGCCCATCAAAAATGGGCCGCGCTTTCACAGATCATACAGGGGGCCGGCATCCCCGGTTACATCGAGCGTGAATTGATCAAGTTCGACCTCGACGAGCCGATCACGGTCGACCACCCGTTTGATCCGAGTGTGGAGAGACCCTTCATGCTTGAAAAGTACACTTTGTCGGAAGGCGGATTCAAAGAATCCGAGGTTCACATGACACTCGACAAGGACGCCTCCGACCCTCGCGTCATGGACTACTTCACGTCCATGGGAATGGTTCCCGCTATCATGCCAAAGCGTCACGCTGATGGTTCGCCGTTTGACGCGTTGATTCTGACGGCAGCGGGAGACAAGCGTGAGATTGCCCATGTCATGAAAGAACTGCGCGATGTTATCCCACGGCTCGGCGGCATCAAAGGATGCAGTATCAAGTTCGAGGTCATGGAAGGGCATCTGCTCTTCGGCGGATTCACTACTGCACGGCTTCCGCTGATCGTGAGAATCTAAACAAGGTGGCGATGCAGAAAAACTGGGGGCGAGCGGAAACGCTCGCCCTTTTAATAATAAAAATGTTTCTATCTCGATACAAAATCAAACGCACTGCGGGGAGAAACTCCGGTGACAGGAATATCCGGGTACGCTTTTTTGAAATGTGGGAAAATATCACTTTCGTTTTTTTGGTTCCACTTAAACTCAAAGGCTGCCGATGTGCCTTGATATTCTTCTATATAATCAATTTCGTGCCGAGCGACAGTGCGCCAGAAATACTGATGCAAGCCAGTGCCGCCGCTATGCGCTATGTGCTTCATGCGTTCAACGATCATGCAGTTTTCAAATACCGCCCCCACATCGTTGCGTGCTGTAGTTTGCATGGGAGCAAAGGCGTCGATCAGCGCATTGCGAAGCCCAATATCGATGAAATATATTTTCTTGGCGCGCGTTACTTCATTACGCTGATTGCGCGCATACGATCCGATCCGGATGATCACAAAATTCTTTTCAAGAAGATCGATGTATTTTTGTATCGTAGCGATACTGGCTCCCGTTTGCTGTGAGAGTTCGCGGAAGGACACTTCATTGCCGATCTGAAAAGCGAGGAGTTTGAGCAAGGCTGTAACTGTTTCAGGCTTACGCACGCCATCGAGCGAAAGCACATTCTTGTACAGGTATTGCGACACGAGCAATTGCAGGTCGCGTTGCTTGTCTTGTTCGCTTCCGCCCAGCAATCCGGGATAGCCACCGAAACGCATGTACTCTGGCAGATGCGTTTCAATGTCGAAGGCGTTTTCGTACAGTTCTGTGAGACCGAGGGGGTAGAGTACGTATTCTCGTGATCGACCGGTCAACGGCTCCGATATTTCGTTGGCAAGATCGAATGACGACGATCCGGTGGCGATATACTGTATTTCCGGCCGGTGGTCGAAGAGCGTTTTGAGGACTTGCCCGATACCACGCACGGTCTGTGCTTCGTCAAACACGACAATACGGTACCCTGCGACGAGAGAGAAAAGCTCTTGTGCATCGCGGCGAGATAAAAGCTCGTTGTTACGCACGATCTCGCAATCGATGAAAAGCACCCCGGAACCCTGATCTGCAGTTATGTGTTTGATGAGAGTTGTCTTACCCGCTTGCCGCGGACCATACAGTATGATGACCTTATTTTTGAACAATGCATTACGCAAGACAGATTCCAAGGCTCGTTTTATGTACATATAGGTAACATTAACAAATAGTGCTATATTTGTCAACTCATATTGTACAGTGCTTCTTGACACTCGTCACTCATATGCTTACATGGGTCGTGTCCATCAAACGATAGGAGATAACCCATGGACCGTAAAAGAGCAGAAGAACTGGCATTTCTGGCATTCGAAGCGTTTGTTGCCGAAGAAAAGTTCGTCAACAAGTTTTCGAAGTCAGAGTTTGTGGGTGAAATTTCTAAGGGGGAAGCCGTGTTCGGCGGGGCTTCAACCAAAGAAATTCAAGAATTCGCCGAGTTCGTATGGGACTCTGCCCAGCCGGAACGTGTTCCTGCCGAGAAATGAGTCGAGAGCGTAAGTAACCAAGGCCTCGGCTCGACACGAAAACGGCGCGACCACAGTTGGTTGCGCCGTAAACTTTGTACGGTTGGATATCTACGCGATCATCCCCGCTTTTTGGAGTGTAACGAACGTGCCACGCTTTTTCATTGTCTTAAGACCCTTTGCCGAGACTCTAACGGTGATTTTTTTGCCAAGTTCGGGGATGAACAATGTCTTTTTTTGCATGTTGACCTGACGGCGACGCTTGCCGGTTGGGTTAAATTTGGTGGCGCGCGTGCGGTTGGAGTAACCGCCTCCGACTTGCGATACTTTGCCTGTTATGTTGCATACGCGTGTCATATTAGGGCGTTATGTTACCATTCGTAGACTTGGTATGCAAATAATATATTTTGTCATTCTTATCTTTTCGATAATCGTTCACGAAGTGGCGCACGGTTGGGCTGCCGATAATCTTGGAGACCATACGGCGCGTTATGCCGGACGCCTCACTCTCAACCCAATTCCGCATATCGATTTTCTCGGATCAATAGTTCTTCCCATAATATCCTCGCTCTCTCCCGGCGGGTTTCTATTCGGCTGGGCGAAGCCAGTGCCATACAATCCTTATAATCTCTCTCGCGCTCCGCGTTGGGGCGAGACGATCGTTGCCGCCGCCGGGCCGGGGACGAATTTTGCTC
>ERZ1292630.990-Hain-H41-02um-R3-990-length-28646-cov-6_pt1 | contig 26411 bp, 13 predicted proteins | sample MGYA00564408_ERZ1292630 | MGnify/ENA primary metagenome ERZ1292630 (study PRJEB36523, sample SAMEA6512641) | groundwater metagenome | collected 2019-01-08 | study: AquaDiva: Metagenomics assemblies of 32 groundwater samples
CCCCCCCCCCCCCCCCCCCCCCCCCCCCCCCCCCCCCCCCCCCCCCCCCCCGAAGGACTAGCAAGGATTTTTTAATCATCGGGGTTTATGTAGCGTCTGTTCAGCAGTGTGCCCTCAGTCAGTATTCGACCAGCGACGAGGGGCCCATGTCCCCAATCGGCACTCAATCAAAATTCAGTTTCAGTGTTCCTCCATTCCGGCGATGGGGTGGTCTTCTTTTGTGTGTCGGCAATGGGCACTGACCGATGCGTATCACGTGTAATGTGTGATTTTCTTTCTCTTCTCCAGCTCAAAGCGCGAGGGGGGGCTTCGCTGTTTGCTTTTTCTTTCTCATTTTTGTTAAACGCGTGTAACTGACCGGTTCATCGGTCAATGAATCGGCTCAGCAGCCCTAAGCTGGCAACGCTGCTTATTGTCGCCTGTCTTTGTCGCAGTGCCGTGGATGCTAAGGCGGCTGCCAACATAGACGGCGACGGCCGTGGACTGCAGCGCTACCTCTTGGAGGCGGCAACCGACGGCGACGGCGGCGGCGGCGCGGAGCGGTCCACTACCCTCGCCGCATTTCCATGGCTCGAGAGCCGCTTCTCGTGTCCCACCTGTGTTCCACAGACAGATCCCGGTGGCCGTCGCACAGACCTCAACTGGACGGACGTCCTCGTGATCGTCAATACCAAGTGCGATGGCGTCGTGGAGCGAATCGTGGACCAACGACGACGACCATTGCGACATGGCGGCAGTGGAGGTATTGCCCTCGAGGTGCGTTGGCGGCTAGCCACGCCTGACGAGCGCTTCAGCGCTGCCGTCGTGAATCAGTGTACGGCGCGAAGCGGCCGTCATGTGGTCGCTTTCTACGAAGTCGTCGGGGACGCTGCGACAGGTGTCAAAAAGGTCATCTTTCGCGGCACCGCCAATGCGACCGCCGTACCGCGCAGCGCGGACGGCAAGAACCAAAAACCGCCGCATCGTCGCCGCAACGGCGCCGTCGCGCCGAAGGCGGCCGGGAGCCGACTGTGGTTACTGTACGAGGGCTGGCACGCCTACGCGTCGGACGTCGTGAGAGCGCAGTCCTTCGCGCCGATTTCGGTCGAAGCGGTGATTCGCTCCAATGGCGGTTACACGCTCGACAGTATCTATCAACCCCCTTACTCCAGCGCAAGCGCCGCGGGATTCTACTACCAGGCCATTCCCGCCATGGGACCTTACTGCCTCTACCGCCATCGCGCTGGGCAGGGTGCGGGTCCCGTCGCGGATTGCCCGAACATTTCCCGTGTGACGACGCAGCATGCCGAATGGCTTAGCGGCATTGGCATCGATGTGATCGTGTTCGACGGCACCAATTTATGCACCGACACCCCTTTCGCCGATGTCATTCAGCTACGTCCCATGGAGGTCGTGGCCGAGGAATGGTTAGAGCTCCGACGACAGGGGCACTCGACCCCGCAGATGGTCGCCTGGAATTGCATCCCACCCGGGGCGACACTGTATCAGAAATACCTCGACAATCTCTACAACAACGCGACGGTGAACGAATTGATCGCCACCGATCCGACGACGGGGAAGATGATTTTCTTTTACCCAGACAGCATGGCGGCCGACCCAAATATCATTGCTGCGATCGAGGGCAACGGCGGTCGCAATAACATCATCGTCGTCCCAATGTGGGCGGACGAAAGTCCATCGAGTTTTTTACAAAAGGACATGTGGCAATTCATGGCGCCGTGCCAATCACCGCCGGGTTCGTACACCACGTCCGTGGCCGAAATGCCCACCTGTGGACAGCTCGTGGTGCCGACTACGGCGCTCGGAAGCACCACGACGGTGTCTCCCGCCTACCAGATGGGGTATTCATCGTTGCCGTTTCAATCTCCCGGGAAGTTAGGAACGTGGACCTTCCGAGTGCAGTTCACCACGCCACTGACCTCGCCTGTCGACAATTTAATGATCAGCTCGTTCAACGAATTCTTGGCACAGCCACAAACGAATCCGTATCAAGGCTCATCGCCATACTACAACTCTATGGGATTGGAGTGGGACCCATCGAAAGGCGAGCTATGGGTGGACACGTACGGCTGTGGCTATGGCCGGGACATCGAGCCGTCCCAGGAATGCGGTGCCCACACCTTCAACATGCTGGCAAGTTGTTTGCGGACCAATTACTTGGCCCATAGTGGCATGCTTGAAGCGGCAGGTGTGCTGGTCGTCGATGCCAACGCCAACCGGACCAAGAAGACGACGAGTGCGAAGAAGACGAGGCTTCCCAGCGACACGGCGGTGTGCACGACGTTCGCAACGTCGCTGACGTCCACCACCTCGGAGACGGTCATCGTCGACGCCGACGGTCCGCGACACGTCCATGCCCTGGTGGGCGCGGAGCCGTGTTGCATTGGCGGGGCCGTCATGTACGACATCTGGGTCATGCAGGCCAACTCGGGCGACGATATGCTGCTGACGAAGGATTACAACGAAGTGATCGCTCTTTCGAACAGTGGGCAGTGGACGCAAGTTTGCAATCCGATTGGCGGACCAACCGTATTTTGCACCCAAGGCGGCGGCTGGGCGTCGCCGCTTGCGGTGAGCGGGCCATTTTTGCTCGCCACATCTACGGCACCGATGTCAGGCGTCACAGGATTCGTGGAGTTGCTTCGCTGTCGCACGTCGGGAGGTACCCATTTCTTTTCCACGAGTCCAACGTGCGAAGGGCAGACACTGGAGCAGCATCTGGGCTTTGTGTCCCTTAGCAGGACGAGCGATTTTCCTCGCTCCCTTCGTCGATGCTACGTCCCCTCCACGGGGATGCACTACCACTCGCTCGACTTTCCCTGCCAGGACGGTGGCTCCGAGGAAGCCATGTACGGCTTCGTTCACTAGAGGCCTGTGTGTTTGGGAAGATGAAACGACCCAAGTTCTGAGAACCGATCGTCATTTTCGTTATTTTTAAATGGTTTGCTTGCGAGACAGGTTGCTATGTTTGTCCGCGCATTTCTCCTTCGTTTGCTTTGAGAGCTTTTTCTTGTTGGTCGAACACGACTCGAATGTTAGATTCATCAGCCGCCGTAGGACGAGCTTCCCCGACGGCACGGCGGCAATCGTCGTCGTCACGAGCGGCCCATGTCTCCTCCGCCGCGTCACTTGGCGCCACGATCCGCGCTCAACGCCCCGCGGCGTCAGACGATCACCTAATGCTACGACCGTCGGACGCCGGGACACCCGCGGCGCGGACGCTGCAGTTCTTGGAGGATATTGAATTAACAAGCATTGACAGTCTCACGGTGGACTCGGCGATGGACTACGCGGACATCAAAGCGTTCGTCGAAGCGGGGCGCCCTCTTTTCGTGGTGCGGCGCAAAGCCACCGCGGCCAGCGCGGTGGGGAAAAGTAGAGCAGGAGGAGATCCGCCCGCTGGCAGTCGCCAAAGCGGCACCAGCGTGGCGGTCACCACGGAATTGCAAAAGCCGCCCGTGCAGTCCCATCATCAGCGGCACACGTTTGCCAGTCGGCCAGAATGGCGCGATCTATGCGCGTCGTTGACCAGCTCGACCAGCCCGTTGGTGGGCACGTATCCGCCCACGCTGCAGGAGGCGAGTGAGGCTTGGGTGGACGCCGGTCGTCTACCGTTGAAGCCGTCCCACCGACGGGAGGCGCTGTTAAACGCCGCACTGCGGCGGGGCCTGCTGACGTCGAAGCAGCGTCAAAGTCTACACGACGACGGCGACGCGAGTGCAAGCTTTCTCATCTCAGGAGGACCAACTGACTTGCCGATTTCTGCCACAGGTCGGCTCGATCTGTACTCCGATGCAGAGTTGCTCGCTGCCAACAGCGTCGAAAACAACCATCCGGAATGCGTTGACGCAACCGTTATAGGTCAGCAGCCAGCTATGGCCGCTGGGATGGCCGCGGGTTCGACGTTCGCGTTGCGGTCCCTGGCGTCCAGTTTGAGCGTGTCTCTCATCGCCCTTCAGTCGCATGGATACTTTGCCGACCGGGCCGCGCTCTTCGGACGTCCAAATACCGCGCTCGAGGGTGCGCTGCGAAGCCGATCGGAAGCTCTTAGTGTGTCGAATGCCACGGTCAGTGCTGGAGGGGCTGATGGTGACGGATCAACGCCGGCCGCAACGGTGGGGCGGAAAAGCAGCGTCACGACGCCGTCCGCAGTCGGGGCGGGGGCCGCCTCCACCCGCGGCTCGGTACATCTTGACGAACATCACATTCAGCCTTTCGATCCACGCACGTTCCGAGTCGATGACTTGGCCCGCCCCGTCACGGGCACCGCCGCGGGTTTCATCCGCAGCACAACGACTGCCAACGACAATGGTGGCGGCACCGCTCTTTCTTCTGGCGAACGGCGTTCCTCTCTTGGAAGCGGTCAAAGTGGACAAGGTGGTCTACCACGTCTCGCCTCGTATGAGCCCGACGCGCCGCACGCGCTCTTGTTCGAGTGGGAGAGGAAGCATGAGCGCCTCGTCGTGGCCGCTCGCAAGCGGCAGCAGCGCATTGGATTTGAGAGAAACGTCATCAGTGGTGGGGTCGGCTCCTCGGCGACGGCCACCTCCGCTTCGCCCCACACTTCGCCCCACCACCACCACGCCTCCTCGATGTTGTCGTCGGCCGCGGTTGCCAGTGCCGACGGCGTGAATACCCATCACACTGAAGGTAGCGGCGTGCCCATACGTGGAAACGCTGGGGCAGTGCCACCCGCTGGGCATGCCACATCACTGAACTCACTCCGCCCCGCTGCCGCCGCAGGGTCGACGACGCCGTCCCTGAACGCGACTCTCGGTCAAGTATGGACGAGCGTTCGTGGCATCGTCTTTCGCATACGGTTTGACCGCTGTTCGCCAGGACAAGCCTTGTACTACCGCGCCGTCGTCGCCCCGTTGTTCAGTGGCCGGGACATTACCAGAGAGCTGGCCGCCATGGTGGCGCCGGCGGACGCAACTCTCGCGCATCCAATGAGCCGGCTAGGTCCCAGCGGAAGCCATGAGATCGCCAGCGGCGCGTCTGTTGCCGGGGGGATCGCCATCACCAAATGCGGCGACGAGGCCGCGTTGACATCGTCGCAGAAGGATCGAGACGACTGGGCGTGGCTCCTGATGCGGCGCTCACACGCTTCCGTGGAAGATGGCGACGGCGATGGCGGTGTCAACCTCCTTCCTCCTCCCCATGATGCGGCGACGGTGTTTGGTCCGCTCGCGGCCGCCAAAGGCCGTCTGGTGCTGACGCTATCGCTCGACGCGTGGCGCCACGTGGATCGGGTTTTGTTGCTTTTCTTACAACACTTTGACGTGGTCGGTGAACTGGAGGATCCGGCGTGGGTCTATTGGTGAGAAGCGCCATTTTTTTCCTTTCCCATAGCCAGTAGAGGGGGAGGGTGGAGAATTTGTAGGGAACTACCTTGTGATGTTCCTCTGACACCGTGTGTGATTCGATGGCTGCCGAAAACAGAGGTTGCTGTGTCCTATTGGTCAACAGAGCGAGAAAGAGATCACGATTGTGAAAAGGGAGTTACCCAAATGGACCAGGTGATGGAATCTCGGCAACCAGGAAAGGCCTGGGAAGGGGCCGAGCCAGGTGTGTCGGTGCGGCAACATCGAGGGATCAGCGGCACCAGCCGCGGAGACGATCGGGCAGGTGACGCGGCTATCCGAGAGAATCAACCGCTGATTATTGGCGGCGGGCTCATTCCCACGGAAAAAAAAACGAATGATGTCGAGTTTCCACTCATTTCTGCGCGTCGCTTTGTGTCACTTGAGCTGCTCACTTTCGAGGTGGGTCGGTTAGCAACGTTTTCTGCTGAAAAGGCCCTTTTATTTGTTCGCTAAGAGCGGCAAATGGCTGTCATGCGCATCGGCATACTGTATAATGCCTCGGTTTCCATATCGCCGCAAGGATTTTTCACGAAATTACTCAGATTTGAGGCATCCGGAAACCACGTTTGACGGATGTGATAGAGGCGTGTGTCTGTTTTCAAAAAAAATTGCATTCGTTGGAACGGGGCGTTGTTCCCCTGTTTCAATATCCCCCAATCCAATGCCGTTTCTTGTCCGTTGTATTTGAGGGGTACGACAACGAAATCTAGGCGGGACTTTCTTTTCTGCCCGTCAAGTAGACGATACATGGGGAATCTGTTTGTCAGTGCCGAAAAGCGACATGAAGAGTTCGCCCGAACGCATCAAGAAATCATGGCGTACATCCATCGGTATGGCGTCATCTACGGTGCACTCGATGCGCGAAACCCACATCACCAACAGTGGATCAAGGAAGCACATCCGTTCAACTACACGCATTCTCACAAATGGACACAGTATGATTACGATTGTATCTCAAAGGAAGCAAAAAAAACTGAGTGTGTAGCGCGGTATGAATACAAACGAAGTCCCGGGGACGCAGTGACGAACTTGGTCCTCAGGGCTGGCACCAGGCCGCGTGTTCAAGCACCTCCAGAAGGCATTTGGTGGAAGCCTATCCCGGAGTTTGACCTAGCCGGTCTTCCACAAGTGCGCATCCGGGAACTGGAGGGTTGTGGCGGTAGCTATTATCCTGGCCGTTGCATTCGCAGCTTCACCGAGGACGACACCAGTATGTCAGTGACGTTCGCCGCCGATTTAAAACTGCGTGGAGATGATGGCTTGGTTTGCGGCCATGAACAACTCAGACCCCTATTGGTTACACTTCGTTTCCTCAAGCACCAAGAACAAACAGGACAGGCTCCAGCGGCGCCACGTAAACAGCCTTCCCTGATCGTTTTGGAGTCGCATGTCGTTGAAGCGGTTCCCCAGTGGGAATTGATGGCTGTGCAAAGCCGAGAAGTCGCACTGGAGTATGAAAGACGCGAGCGGCAGCGCAATGACGCAGCAGAACTTCTCGCCGAACGGGAGGAGAGGACACGAAAGGAGGAAGAACGTGCGTGGCAGCAGACGCGCGAAGCCGATCGATGCAGAGCAGCCATGGCTGCCAAGTCGGAGCCTCCCCCTGCATATTTCATTCCTCGATACTGTGGTTCATGTGGCCAAAAGGTGCGATGCAACGACGGCGTTTGCTCGTTTTGCAGGAAGGACAATATTGTGTTTTCTGCTTGTTCTTGAAGACTCCCCTTCGGGCGCATTGCGGTCGGCGTGGCAGCCGTGGAAGCTTTGTCTACGCTGCCACGGAGCTGTCTTTTGGGTGGGTCCTTTCCCACCGCCGGCGGATTTCCTCCGCCACGGGGGGTGCGGCCGCCGGCGACCTGCGACCATCAGATCGCAGCTTCACCGAGGACGACACCAGTATGTCAGTGACGTTCGCCGCCGATTTAAAACTGCGTGGACATGATGGCTTGGTTTGCGGCCATGAACAATTGGGGGACCCTATTGGTTACACTTCGTTTCCGCCGCCACGGGGGGTGCGGCCGCCGGCGACCTGCGACCATTCAGATCTTTTGTTTTCGGACGCCGCGCTGGTTTTCTGACCGTCGTAACATGCGCAGCTTGCGGCGCGGTCGCAGGCATTTGGCTGCCCGCAAGGGCATCACGCGTGTCCCCCACTCGGACATGCAAACGGAGCCAAAAGCCCCCGTTTTTCGCCGGTTCGAATCCGGCACAACCTCTCTTGTTGCTCTTCTTACATCACTTTGGCAACGCCTGTGAAACTGGAGGATCCGGCGTGGGTCTATTGCTGAGAGGCTTGGGAACTACCACACGGGGACCTGAGTTACCTTGTGCTTTTTGGTGAACGGAGAGCGATCGAGAGAGGGGTTGAGAAAAGGGAACCTACCCAGATGGACGACCTGTTCCCGCGCGTGATTGTCACTGGCAGTAGCGGGTGCCTCGGACGCCGCGTGGTTCGGTACTTCAAAAGCCGCGAAGGCCAGCAGCGCCTCGTCGCCGCACTTCTCATTGGCAGTGCCAGTTCTTTTTCTTCTTCTTCAAGTCGGCCGGCAACAACGGTCGAGGTTGACATCGTCGGGGCCGATCGCACCCCGAGCGAGACGACGACGCATCTGGGTGACATCACTGATCGTTGCTTCGTGAACGCACTCTTTGGCGATCCTTCGTCCGTGACACATGATGGTTTCGACGGAGCGGTAAGAGGTAGCGGGGCCAGCGCTGAAAGGGAGAGGCGACCACGCGTCATCGCGGTTGTCCACGCCGCGTCGCTGCACAAGCCGCATGTCGCGACTCACAGTCGCCAAGCGTTCATCGACGTTAACATCACGGGGACTCTAAATCTATTAGAGGCCACGGTTTCGTGCCGCAATGCCACTGCCGCCGTCGTCGTCAATGATCTGCGCGAACACGGAAAGCCGCGGTCAGTAGTGTTTATTTTTATCAGCACCACGAGCATTTATGGCGACGCCTTGTCGCCGCCGAAGGACCAACCAGCAGTGTGGATCGACGAGAGCGTCGTTCCAATCCCGAAGAATATCTACGGTGTCACGAAGCAGAGTGCGGAGGGACTCTGTCAGCTCTTCCATCGAAACGAGCAGCTTCCGGTCGTCATTTTGAGGACATCACGTTTCTTCCCCGAGACCGATGATGACCCCGCGCGGCAAGCAGCGTATGGAGACGCCACGCTCAAATTCAACGAAATGTTATTCCGCCGAGTTCACGTGGACGATATTGTCGAAGCAGTGTCGGCGAGTTGTGAGCGTGTTTCCAGGTCGTCGCCGCGGCCCTACTTTGGCTTGTTCGTCATTAGTGCGGTGTGCCCGTTTACGACCGCTGACTTATCGAGCTTGAGGGGTCAAGCCGCAGCCGTCATCCGCCGATTGTTTCCTGACGTGGATGACGTCCTCACGGGTTGTCGGAGCGTGTCGTCCACGACCACTGGGAAGGGAAGAGTGCGACGAGCCCTTCGCGAGGACATGCTCTGGGGTGATGAGCATCCCGACGAGAAGTGTGACCACGGGGACGAACGCTGGATTTTGATCGCTGATGTCGATCGGGTGTACGATAGTCGGCATGCCGTCGAGGAGCTTCAATGGAAGCCGAGGCACTCTTTCGCGTCCGTCATGGACGTGCTGCGAGCGGCATCGATGATGCAGGCGTGATCCTCCCGCTTGCTGGTTCTTTTTCCTCCCGACTTTTTTGCGAGAAACAAATCGTCCTGGGTATTACCGCGCAGCGGTTCAGGAACGTGTCGAAATAGTGGAGAGCTATTTTCGCCACTGCGTGTTACGGTACCGTTTCGCTCCCGCCAGCTGTTTTTGACGAGTAGCAACCCCCACGCAATGCTATACCGTGAGTTCGACTCGCCGCCATGTCTCCGCTTCTGCTCGCTTTCGCCGTCGCGCTCGCTGCTGCAGCTTGCCCTCCCACCGGCCCCGTCACTGCTGACCTGCACGCTGTGGGCTGCGCCGACCTACGCCTCGACATCATCGCCGACAACATCACGCTTGTCATCGAGGGAGCAACCGGCACCATCAGTGTAAGTTCCGACGGCGGGGGCACCACGCTGCGCCTGCTCGACAGCACCGTCGCCGGCGACCTCACGCTCCGCGGACCGCGCGCGTTCGTTGATGTCCGCCGCTCGACCGTCGCCGGTGACGAGGTGATAGCCCTCTTCGGCGCGGAGAACGCTACGATTACCGTGGTCGACTCGACGCTGACGGGTAGCATCGTCGCGTCCGTGCTCGCCAACGCGGGTGGCGCGTCGATCACCATCGCCAACTCAACGCTCAGCGCCACGCGCTTCGCTGCCAGCGTCGTTGGCGTCGCGATCCATGACGTCGCCGTCGTCGTCACCGACTCCCGCCTCACCCTCGGCGGCCTTGACAACGTTGGCGTTGGCGCACTCGCCGCTGCCACCGTCACCAACGCACTCGTGAACGTCACCTCATCGTCGATCACGTCGACATCAGGAGACTACGTTGGGGTCCTCGGAGCTGGGAGCTCCAGTGGCGGCGTGACCTGGACGAACGTGACCGTCTCCGCCGCAGTCTCCAACATCACGTCGACCGCCGGCGATTACGTGGGGGTTCTCGCAGTTGGATGCTACAATGGCGCCGTCACCTGGACCAACGTGACCATCTCCGTGGCACTCTCCAACGTCAGTTCAACCGCGAGGGACGGCGTGGCGGTGCTCGGCGCCGAGAGCAACAGCCGCGTGACCTGGAACAACGTGACCCTCTCTGCTTCGGTCGCTAACGTCTCGTCGGCCGCGAGGGACGGCGTAGCGGTGCTCGGCGCCGGCAGCACTGGTGGCAGCATGAGCTGGACCAGTGTGGCCGTCGCCGCAGAGCTTACCACCGTCACGTCGACGGCCGGCAACTACGTTGGGCTCATCGGTGCCGGAGGCAACAGCCGCGTGACTTGGACGAACGTGACTGTCTCCGCCGTCGTCGCCAACATCACATCGACCGCCGGCGACTACGTGGGAATCATCGGTGCGGGGAGTTACAGCGGCGTCGTGACGTGGACCAACGTGGACGTTTCCACTACGCTCGTCAACGTCATGTCGATCGCAAATGACGCCGTGGGGATCCTCGGCGGCGGCAGCGGCATTGGCGTCAGCTGGACGAACGTGTCCGTCTCCGCCATGGTCGCCAACCTCACGTCGACCGCCGACGGAGGCGTGGGAGTCCTGGGCGCTGGAGGCCGCACCGTGAACTGGACGAACGTGAACGTCGCAGTGACGCTCGCCAACTGTACGTCGACCGCGACGGGCGGCTATGTGGGGCTTCTGGGAGCCGGGAGCGCCGGCGGTGGCGGTGTGAGCTGGACCAATGTGTCCGTCTCCGCCGCGCTCGCCAACGTCACGTCGAACGCTGGCGGCTCCGTGGGGGTCCTCGGCGCCGGGGGCGGCAGCGTGAGCTGGGTGAACGTGTCTCTCTCCGTCGCGCTCTCTAACATGTCGTCGGCCGTGACAGGCAGCTACGTGGGGGTCGTAGGCGCCGGGGCCGGCGGCAGCGTGACCTGGGTGAACGTGATCATTTCCGCCGCGCTGGCCAACCTCACCTCGGTCGCGACGGGCGGCTACGTGGGGGTCCTCGGCGCCGGGTGCGCCAGTGGCGACGTCGCCTGGACCAACGTGACCATTTCTTCTGCGCTGGCAAACGTCACGTCGACCGCTGGCAACTACGTGGGGGTCCTCGGCGCTGGGAGTCACAGCGGCGCCGTGACGTGGACCAACGTGACCGTCTCTTCCGTGCTCGCCAACGTCACGCAGACCGCTGGTAACTACGTGGGGGTCCTCGGCGCCGGAAGCTACAGCAGCACCGTGACGTGGATCAACGTGACCGTCTCTGCCGCGGTCGCCAACGTCACGTCAGCCGCGAGAGATGGCGTGGGAGTCCTGGGCGCTGGGAGCTCCATCGGTGCCGTGACTTGGGCCAACGTGCTCATCACTGCCGCGCTCGTCAACGTCACGTCGGCCGCTAGCTACTACGTGGGGGTTCTCGGCGCCGCGTGCGTCTTGGCGGACGTCGCAGGCCAACTGGCGGTCGCAACATGGACGGACGTCGCTGTTGTGCTTGTGGATTCCACGCTCGCTTGCCGGCAGATTTCGGTCTGTGGCGTCCTGGGTGCCGCTATCGCCACGCGTGACTTGACAACCGGCCGTCTGACTGCCAACAGTATTGCGACTTGGCGCGGCGTCGTCGTCGTCGTGGTGACTTCCGGCGTCAGCGTTTGGGCCGGCGACCGCGCGGCGGTGCTGGGCGGGACCGCAGACACCGGCGCGTGGGATGGTGTCTTCGCCGGCGTCGTTGAGGAGAGCCGCCTCTTCGCACGCATCGGGCAGCGTGGCTACACACTCGGCGCGCCGGGTCCGTGGCGCGACGCCGTGGTCGCGAACCGGACGGCCGTGATCGACGCAAATAGCTCGGTGCTGTGCAGCAACCGCACTGTCGAGGACTGCGCCGCGGCCGTGATCCCAGACCATGTCGCCGGATTGATCGATCGCGCACGACGCCTCGACCTCTGCGGCTGGGTTTGTGTCGTGCCCACAGAAACTGCAACCGAATCGCAAACCAGCACCGAATCGGCGACCGTCATTTCGCTCACCCAGACGTGGACGACAGCGACCACGTCGGACACCTCAGTGACCCGGGCAGCGTCACAAACGTCAACCGGCACCGCGCTGGAGCGCGGAACGACGACGACAACGACCACTCCAACGACCACCCCACCAACCCCGACGAATACACTGACGGCACCACCGACGGCAACCACGACGGCCACCACAACGTCCCCGCCGCTGCCGGAGTCGGAGATGCGGCAGCAACAGCAGAAGGCGGTGGAGGCGTCTGCCGCAGCGGGGACGGCGGCGCTGGGCATCGTGGCCGCTCCCCTGGCCGCGAACAAGGGCACGACGATGTCGCGCGTGCTCGCCGCCCGCAAATGCCGCTGGGGCGCCCCCTCGCCAGAGCCGACGCAATTTGTGTACGTCTTCGAGGCTGGCGGAAGTGCCGCCACCGGCGCCCTCACTTCGACGTTGCTGCTGCAGGCCGTCGTCGCCGCCGCCGCCGCCGCGTGCGCGCTCACGCGTCGCTTCCCGCATGCTGCCGTCTTCCACCTCGCCGCCCTCAGCTACTACGGTCCGAACGTCGCGGCGCTCTCGACTGCCGCACTCAGCAGCGGCGAAGGGAACATCATGGCTGCTGCGGGCCTTGTCCTTAACGCGGCCCTGCTGGGCGTCGCGGCAGCCTCGTCGTGGACGCTCGCCGGGCACCACCGCGCGCTGTGGAAGGATGCGCGCGATCCGAGATCGGCGCTTGTGCGCATTTACGGCGCCGTCGACCTCACCTGCGCGTTCCTCGTCGGCGTGCTCTCCGGCGCGGGCGGGCTCGCGTGCGCGACGCGCGGCGCCGTGATCTGCGCTGCCTGTTTCGTCAACCTCGCGCACGCAGCGCTTGTGCGCCCCGCCGCCCGGCCGCTCGACAACGCGCTAGCCGCGACGACGGCGTCGCTCGTCTTCAGCCTCGCGGTCATGGCGGCAGCCGCACCCCGCGAGCCGACCTACGACGATGCCGTCCTGACGCTCTCCGCATCGGTCGCGGCGTGGATGTACCTGCTGCTCGCGCTTGCGGTCGCTCGCGGCGTTCGCCGTTTCCTGCGTCGCCGCGCGGCCAGCGAGTCGCGCAAGTAGTTTGGCGTTCGTCGCACATCTAGTCTCTTGATCGGGAATGAAATGAGAAAGAAGCGGGGATGGATGTGTCCAGGGCACCGATCTACCAGAAAGGACACGTTGACCTCGGATGCAATAAAGTAAAAGTCAAAAACAAGCCCTCCGTCCACCGGCACATGGTTGGAGCTGGCGAAATAATGACACGTTCGTCGTGGCATTTTTTCACACCTCGGCAGATGACGAGGAAGGCGTCACTGAACCAGCTCGTCACCTGGTGCGTCGTCGTGTTGCTACTACTGTCAGGTGGGACGCAACGCATTGCGTTTGCGCGAGAAGCAGAACGTCATGATGCGGTCGCCGCCGCCGCCACCACGAGGGCAAGCAGCCTTCCCCGCGTCGTCACCTTGCCGGTTGCGAATAGCCACGAGTCGCCGGACCGGCCGCTCAATATGTCGCTCATTTTTCAAAAGCGCTTCAATCTCACGGCGTTCTTCGCGATCGTCAACAATCCGCTTCACAAGTGGCACGTTTACTGTCCTGGATGCATTTACTCCGAACCGCCCTATCCTCACCCAACGTGCGCGTTGAAGCAAGGGACCGATGAGCAAGCCCGCCGTCATCATTGTCACTACGCGACCAACGGAGGCCCTTTCAGCATGACGGAGAATCTATGCATCGGCGCGGTCGTCAGTGACGGCGTCGTGGCGAAAAATCCGAAAGAACTCCCAGTGCATCAATGCGTCGGGTTGAGCCTTCAAAGTCAACGCTGGTTTTTTGGCAGGCTCACGCACGAGGAAATTGCGCGACGCGTCGTCGACAACTACATGTGCGCGTTCGACTGGCTCGTTTTCAACGGGACGATCATTCCAAACGACGGAGGCGCCGTTGCACCGCGCACCGCCATCGGTGTCGACGACATAGGTCGTTTGCTCTCGCTCGAAATTCAAGGGGTTGAATTCGGCGGCGTTGGAACGACCCTTCGACAGACCGCGGAATGGATGAGACACAATGGGGCCCTGTGGGCGATCAATTTGGATGGCGGTGGTTCGAGCGCCACGTTCTTTGACGGAAAGGTGCAAGGATGCCCGACTTGTAGCGACCGGCCCAACGACTGCTGTGTTCGGAATGTGACCACAATCCAATGCCTGACAGTGTAAAACCCTTTTCCCTCCAAACTCCTTTTTCAGACAGTTTCGGGTTTGCCCTGTGAAACCGGTTTTCGAACACGAGAAAGGGGACACCAAGACCTTGAAGATGCGTTCAATGCTTGTTTGATTTTTTACATTGTGCCATGCAGGTGTTGCGTCAGGTTATTAGTCTCTCATTATCTGTTTTTTTAAAAAAAAATGTCGTCCTCGCACGACTCCCGAAGTAGTAACGCCCAGCGGGTCGGCGTCTCCAAGCGTGACAACGCGATCTCAGGGGAGTCCAGCGTCGCACGCTTCTTCACCTCCGTCTTCCCGCTGTTTCCGTCGCTGGAACATCTCGCGACCCACCCAGAGGGCGAATTATCCTCGACCGTCGGTTTGCTCGTGGAGCTCTGTCAAATGCTCGCCTTCACCGTGAACATTCACTTCCCATGGGGCTACCTCATCGACAAACACGTGAGCTATGTGCTGTCCTTCACTCATGCCGCATTCTTGTGGGATCCCGACTACTTGAACCGCTCCGCGACGCCTATCTCGTCCAACACGGGCCTGGCGCACGTGGTCGCCTTATCGTGCCTCCTGTTCGTGTTGCTCCTGCTCGTCCTCATCATGCTTGCCCACCGATGGTTTACTCTTTCGGGCAGCTCCTCAGCGGCGGATGGCCGCTTGGGTCTCGTGACGAGTATTATGCGCGTGTCGATGCGCTCGCTCAGTACGGTGCTCTTCATCCCCGCAATGCAGCTGATGATTGCTGGGTTGCTCTGTCGAAGCAATGGGATGAGCGCCACCGGCGTCCTCGGCGCCTCCTCCTTGTCGGGGATGATTGCGGTATCGGCGAGCCCGTTGCTACAAAACTCGCAATGCTGGTCCGCATCGCACACCGCGACCTTCGTGCTCTCGGTGCTGTCGCTCGTTTTCTTTGTTCCACTCATGTTTATTATTTTAACCTGCGACGTGAATCTGCAAAGTCGGAGTCCGACGGTCCGCGCGCGGTCGCATCCGTTGGCGGAGCACGTCGTGTTCGCCATCAAGGTTGTCTTTGTCGTCGTCTTTCAAGTGACCCTGACCTTTCAGCAGCACCTGGTGAATGCCGTTATTGTCGCCCTGGGAAGTTTGCTCTGCGTCGCCCTCCACTGCGCGTTCCTTCCCTACTACCGAAGCCTCGTCAATCGGTTTGTGATCGCTGCCTACGCCTTGAACGCCGTGGCTGCGGTCATCGCCGCGGTATCCATTTCTTCGAGTCGGTTCACCATGAGCGTCGGGCCGGCGGTGATTCTGCTGAGTCTTGCACCCCTCGTCCTCCTCCTCGCCCTCGTGTTTGGCGACTTCCGAATCAATGATGAGTACTTGCTGGCCATTCAGCTCGCCGCGTGCAACAGCCGGCTCCCTTCGATCATTTCGCTCACCCCATGTGAGGGCCTCGTCGCCTCCTTGGCTTTTTCGCGGTTCGGCGTCGTGTCGATGGATGACTTCGTGTCCGAAGGAGCGTCGGTGGGGGACGACGAGATGAATTCAGACGAAGGCGGAGGGGCGGGCGGTGAGGATCACCACCGTTTCCGGCAGACCAAGCCAAGTCACAACGGCGGGGGTGCCACGACGGGGGTATCGCCGAACAGTCACATCGACGAGGCAGGAGGCCTTTTGGCATCGATTCGCCTAGAGGAATCTCACAACACCGCCGCTGACGATGCCGCCGCGGACACTCTGCTGCTCCGCGATCGCGAACGAGTCGGGCCGGTCGGGATGAGCCCCGCTCCCTTACTGAGCCGGGTGGTATTCTCCACTGACGTTGAATTGGTCACCCGATTCGTCCCCGCGAGTTGCAACATCTTCAATCGGCCACCCGATCCCTACTTAGTCTACGTTGCATTTGGCTACTTCGCTCGCGGTCTTGCGACCTTTCCGAGTAGCGTCACGCTCTTCGTTCAGTTCGCAGCATTTCTCCGGTACTTTCAGCCCAGCCTCGGCCGCCTGGGACTCGAGGTCCTGCATGACATGGATCACTACTTACCGACGTTGCCGCAGTACTTCATGGCGCATTTAATCGGAAAGTCTCTGAAAACCGCCGTCGGCATTCGGGATCAAGTCCATGCGATGCACGTCTTGGCCGCGACGCAGCGGCACTTTGACACGTTAAATCACATTCATGCCTTTTGGTCCAAACTGACGGAGCCATCGGTCGACGTTGGCAACGTCGCGTCCATCGCGGAGAAAATTTGCTCGGCCAAAACCATGGCGACCAACGAGCTGCTTCTCGCAGTGGACACGCAAGGCGAAACAGATGTGAGTTTAATGCAACGAGTGAGCCGTTTCCTAAACGACATTTTGCTCGACAGGGACGCCGCCATCGAGGTGATGGAGGAAGCCAAGGAGATCAAAGAGAGCCGGCAATCGCGCGCCATGAAGGGGTCGCGCAAGAACCAAATCGCCGACGTCGATCACGCCGCGGTCGCCAGTCGACTCCGAGGGCATTTGAAGGCCGGCAGCGACCGCTCGGCCGCCGCGGCGTCGGCGATACGCGGCGGAGGTGCCGATGGGGCCGGCGACGGAGGCGGTGCAGGGTCGTCACTGATGCGTGGTCTCCTTGTTCAAATGTCGTTTGTGTTTCTCGTCCTGCTCGTCATCGTGTCCGTGCTCATCGCCACGGGCAACTCGCTCGTCGAGGACGAATTGGCACTGTTGCAGCAGGCCATGGCGGGCAATGCGATGCGAACGCTGCCATCTCAGTATATGTCGCTGACGAAGATGCAAACGTCGGGCTACTTTTCTGGCGCGGCCTTGCAAGGGCTGAAGCAGCAGGCGTCGGACGTCGCCAAAGAGTTCGGCGATGCGTCCGCAACGTTTCTTTTAGCGAGCCAACGACTTCGGCTCTCGAATGGGATTCCGTCGACGCTCGACCGCATGGCAACCGCGACCGTCATCGCCCACCCGGAAGGCAGCTCCACGGTGGCAAGTGTGTCGCGGATCAACGCCGATAACGTCGTTGTCGGCGCGTCCAACGTGGTCGCGTCGGTTCAGCAGTCCTTGGCCTTGACCATGTCTCAGCAACCGTACTTCGCGACATTCACGGGTGCTGGAAATACCTCGTCGGTGGTGACGACGCTCGCGGCCGCGCAGCTCGCGAGCTCCGTGGAGCAAGCGTTGACGTCTGGCTTCAACCCGTCCCTCTCCACCGCGTCGTTGTACGTGCCGCTTCGGTGGGTGCTGACGCCGTTTTGGTCGCTCGTGTCTGAAATGCAGTCGAGCTTAGATGGACTGTCGCGTTCCAACTCCAGCACTGCGTCGGCCACCACGGCTGAATCGGCGTTCATGAACACGAACGTCTTGACGGAGTTCACGTCCGCGCTGAACGGCAATCTACAAGTGGTGCAGTGGCAATTTCGGCGGCTGATGGCAGTTCATTTATCCATCTTCGTCACGCTTTCCATTATTGGTATGGTCGTCGCGTGTATCGCGCTCGTGGCGTTTCTCGTATCCTTCAACTCCACCAGCATGCGGCAGACGTTCACGTTCCACCTCTTTACCCTCATTCCGTTCGATTCGTTGGAGCGGCTGGCGACCAACGCCAAGGATGCCATGGACTCGCTCGAGCGAGACGTGATCGTGCTGAAGGCGGCGCTGGAGGATAGCGGACCCGACGATGAAGGCTCGGGCGTCGTCGTCGGTGAAGACGGAGCCCGGAATATCAAAGGAGGGGCGAAAAGTGGCGGACAGCTGGCAGAAGAAAGCGACATGTTCCGCTCCACTTCGTACATTGAAAAGAACCTTCGGCGAGGGTCGTGGGCGGGTCACATGCGAAACGTCTCGCGGTCCGCCGCGGAAGGCACTCAAATTCGAGGCATTCTAAAGACGCCGAGCACTCGCGCGACCGCCGCGGCATCCGGAGGCCAATCGTCGCCCAATAAGTCGGTTACCATTACGAACAAGGTGGAAGAATTTTCCGATGGGGCCACTGCGGAAGCAGATGACGGGGCGGTCGACACTAGCACCGACGTCTGGCAAGCCGGGGATCCGGCCGATGGCCGAGACGGTCGCGGTGATGCTAGGCGCGGTGACGCCGCAGCTGGAGGCGACCGTGGGGGCTCGGATGGTGGCGAAAGCACGGACGGGGCTCATCTCCGCTCACGTGGCGGCGGGTCGTCGATGTGGTTTTGGTTGCCATCGCTGTTGGCGGCGACCGCGCTCAGCTACGTCTTACTCCTATTGATCTCGGCGGCGCTCTCCTTCGGCTCGTTGGCGCTCGTGTTTCGCCACGCGACGCGCGTTGCGCCACTGGAGGATACCTTGAGCATCTTCATCGCCACGCAACATGCCGCGAGCGTCGTCCGCGACCGATATTTTCAAACGCTGGACGCGACGCATGCCTTCGTGGCACTAGGGGCACCCACCGACTACGACCGCTTTCGCGAATTCAGGCAAGTGTGCGAAGGGCTCTTGGCAATCACGCGGCCATTATACGACCTTCCGATCAACGATGTCGAGGCGGTGACAATCACGGCGCTCTCCGACCGGGTGTCACGACTCCGCGCGCTGCTGCAAGACGTCGTCGACATCGCCGCGATGGGGCATTACCTCGTCGGCACTTGGGCCGTTCCCCCGACGGCGGACGCGCAACAACAAGGCGAAGGGACGGCATCATTGCTGGCGGGGGTCACCAGCGTCCCGTGGCGGTACACCTACAACGCCACGCTCTACCGGAGCCAGCTTCCATGGAACGTCAGTGTGTCGGCACCGTTCACGATGGTGCGTCCGGTCACCTTGGAGAGTGTCGTCCGCCGGCTCAAACGCGCGATTGAGCTACAGCGCTCCGCGACGCAGCAACGGAGCTCCGCCGAGGCGGACGAGGCCTACTTCGCCAGGGTGGCGGGCGCCTTGGAAGCGGTCGCCAATGCCTTCACTGTGCCGGCCACGACGTCGACGGGGGCTTCCACCGAGCTGCGCCTCACGGCGGTGACCTTTTCTTCGCAAAACGGCAGTGTCTCCGTAGCCAATGCGGCGCTGCTCCGTGACCTTCAGCGCGTCGGGCAATCGTTGCTCGAGGCAGCGCGGCGGCTTCTGTCCAATAGCGTCACACGGCAGCTCACCGCGGACGTGCATCAGTTGCTCCTTGCGAACGTCCGGGACACGCTCTATGGCGCGATTCGGTACCCATCGTCGAGTAGCGACGCCGACACGATGGCGGCCGAAGTCGACGAGAAGTCGGGTTCGGTGGACGCCGCGTCGATGCAAGGTTCGGCGCAATCGGCGGCGATGGCCACGAGGGATGAAGCCGCGGCGGGCAGCGCAGCGTCGGTGATGTCGCTCATGCAGGGCGAGTATCTCCGCTCCCTGGAGCCGTCGTCGACGCAGGGGACCATCGTCAGTGGTGTCGAGGGCGACGAGAAAGGGGGTACGTCCACCTCGCTGTCCATGTGGGCGGCCACGTCTTCGATCTACCAGGCGTACGTGCTCTCCGTCTCGCTGAGTGTCTCGCTTCTGTTGTTAGGCGTCTCCGCGTTGCTCAATATTTGGCTGAAGAGCACCGTTGTGATGTATGTGGCGAATCACATGAGTGACGGTGGCGACGCGTCAACCTCGTCGTCGCTGGAATTTTCGTCCTCTTCCTCCATGGCAGGAAGCGGCCACGCGGCGGCGTTGCGAATGCTGTTGAAGAGCTCGTCCATCGTCACGGCAGCGCCTACGACCATCACGAGGACGCACGCGGCCCTCTTCGTGGGATGGTTCATCGTGTCGCTAGTGGCCGCTGGTGCGAATAGCGAACTGTTTCGCGTCGCCACGCGACATCAAGACACGCGGCAAACGCTGTACGACGCCACGTTCGTCGACGCCCACGTGCCCGATGCCGTGCTGCAGTATGTGGACGCCGTCACGGCATACGTCTCCACCCAAGGCCGACTGCTCGAGTGGCACGCGCTTCACGAGTGCCACAATCGTTTAGAACGCCAAGTCGTGCGTGCGAAGATGTTGCAGCAGCGTGTAGCCTCCCGCATCCCTGCCGGAAGTCGGCGTGCCACCCAAGTCGGAATGTTATTGGTCGACACTGGCAATCGTTTCGTTCAGAGTGTCGCGACGTTGAGGGAATGGAGTCAAGTGCTCTCCGCGTTGACGATGACGAGCGCGGCGGCCGTGGCGACCGGAGGGCAGGATTCCCTGGTCGATGCGTCCACCGCATTCGTGGCACCTAGAAACGTGACGGTCGTCTTGTCCGACGTCGTCGGCCTCCCTGCTTGGTCCGTGACGTTTCCCGCCTCCAGCATCGCTGGCGTTCAGCCGGAAGGCGCGATGCTGGAGCTGTTACTAGGCACGTCTTGGAACGTGACCAGCCTCATCGACGCATCCCTTGGTGTGTTTGGAAGCTTGCATTATGAAGGACTCATCGTTCCCGCTTCTCTCGTTTACGGCGTTCCTGCGCTTCCCATTGCCTCGGACCGCATCGACCTTGCGGGAAAATCGGTCGTGACGACTTGGCCTTTTGCATCGTTTTCCGACAACACCGCGGCAGTAGCAGCAACAGCACGGGCAGAAAGCACGGCAGGCGGGACGCCGAACGCCAATGAGCAGCGTCTGCGAAAAGCCTTCCGATTGTTGCACAGCTCCGTGTTCCGGGACGCCACCAATCACACGCGCACCGCGGCGAATCGAATGACCTCCATCCTCGTCCTCGAAGCGCTGGAAACCCACTCCGCGCAGTCTGAGCTCCATCGCTCTTGGCTCATCACGTGCACGGCGGTCGTCCTTGCCGTGACATTGTTCGCCGCGTACGTCGCGCTGGTGGGCCTTTGGACCTTGCTAGTTTGGGTCGTGCGTCAGTTCCGGAGCGGAGGCAAGGCCAGTGGTGGCGGCGGCGGCCGGATGGGAGGGCTCGGCGGTGAGGACGACGATGACGCCGATGGAAAGAATGCGGCGGCTGCCGCCTCATCCGCATCGTCCACGACGTCCGTCATCAACCCGGAGCTGTATGAACAGCAACTCCGCAGGGCCTTGTTGTCTCTGCTCGCCGTCGTGCTCTTCTTCGGTGCCCTGCTTGGCCTCGGCGTGTGGCAATTGACCCTGTCCGAGAATCGTTTCACGCAGCTCGAGCTCGCAGGAAGGCGGGAGCTGTACTTATCCCAATCGGTCGCCTATCTTCAAGACGCGGTCCTCATCATCAACGCCAGCGGCACGTCGTCGTCGTCGGCAGCGGCTGCCGTTCAAGAAGTGGATTGGATTAACGACGCCCGGGACTGTGCATCCAGCGCCGCGGGGGCACTTGATGAGTCGCTGATGGACAGCTTTTTGTTCATGGAAATGCGCGATGGCAGCGGCCGTATCCAACCGAACATTCTGAACGGGCACGGCAGCTTTGACGACAGCTTCGTGGGTCCCAAGGATCCGAATGCCGCGTTCCGTCGACTGTCAGAAGCATATGTCATGTCGCAATGCGGGACGTTGACCCAACCGGAAGTCAGCAGCACGGCGGCGTCCAATTCCGGGGCGTCGGCCACCGCGAAGTCATCGTCGGATTCATCCTCCTCGTCCTCGTCGAATGGACGCACCGTGGCGGTTCCCATCCCTGCGTACGGTTCGTTCATGGCTGGGCAGCGTGATCCACAGCTCACCGATACCTTCGCGTGGAAGCAAAACGTGACGCGCCTCGTCACGCAGCGCTTCCGCCCGTCGGAATCGCTGACGTCGATGCAGCTCACGACGGCGACGAGCGCCAACGGCATGCTCAGGAGCCTGAAGGAGAGCAATCAGTATTTGGCGAACGAATATTCCGCCGCCGTACAGAGCGGTCGGCTCAACTTCATTCTCGTCGCTTCGGTGTCCCTACTCGTTATTTGCAGCGTCTATGTTCTCGTGTTTTACCCCATTATTCGGCGGCTCGCGGACGAAGAGGCGAATGCGTTTCAACTGTTGCAGATGATCCCGCCAGACGTTCGAGATCAAGTCCCAGCGATTGTCGAATTCTTGGAGCGCGGAACGATCGACAACGCCGCCGAAATGCGGCGAAAGTTCGAAATGAACGAAAAGCTGTTGCAAAACATTCTCCCTCAGAGCATTTCCGCGCGTCTCAAAGCTGGGGAAAGCCCCATTGCCGACGAGCATCCTTGCATCACGATCTTGTTCACCGATTTTGTGGGCTTCACCAACATTAGCAGCTCCATGGTCGCCGAGGAGGTGGTCGACTTCCTGAACGAAGTGTTCGTCGAGTTTGATACCGTCACCGAGTTGCTCGCGCTCGAGAAGATTAAAACCATTGGCGACGCCTATTTCATGGCGGGAGGATTGGACCCGGCCATCGTTGACCACGCCATGAGGGTCATTGACGCCTCGTTGTTCTTCTTTCAAATCTTAGAAGAGCACAATGCACGGCACACGAATCGAAAACCATTGCGAATGCGGTTAGGCGTCCATACGGGACCGGCGGTCGCGGGAGTCATTGGCACGAAAAAAGTGGCCTATGATTTGTGGGGTCCGAACGTTGAAATCGCCAACGCCATGGAGAGCACCGGCGTGCCCGGTAAAGTACACATTTCGGAGAGCACGTTGGAGCACGTCAAAGATTACTACATTGTCGTTCCCCGAGGCGAACTACCACGTGAAAAGGGTGTGCCGGCGGAGATGCCAAAAACGTTCCTCGTCATGGGCCGTGCCCTTCCGACACCGTACCAGCATTTGCAACGCCCCAGACTGCACAAGGCCAAGGTCGTCGCCGGATCACTTCAACAGTCACTGGCGAAGCGAAAATCGCTATTAACGGGTGGGGGCAACGGCGACCGGAAATAGAAAAAGGCCGTGTTCGCACCACCACCCGACGCGGCGATTTGGTTTGATGCGGATGTATCCTTTGAAGTTTGCTGCTGGGCAGGTAGTGTGTGTGTCCTCTTCCGAATCGTAGACGTACCTCTGGGCAGAAGGAGGAAGAGACAGCTGTTCGCCACCCATTCAAAAAGATACACGCGTTGACTTCTTGTTTTGTTGACTCTCCCTGAGTACGCATTTTTTTAAAAAAAAAGAAAGCAACAAAAAAGAAGTTGTCCAAGGTCTTTGTGTTGGCCAACGACGACGACATGTCAACCACTGTGTCGCCGACCACTCCGATCATCGCACCGTCCGAGTTCGAGTCGAAACCGATTTGGCAAACGCCTGAGGATGGCGTGCTTGTCATTTACGCCTTGGTCATGATCGGTCTCTATGTTTGCTTGTCCTTGGCGATTCTAATCCTGCGTAAGTCCGAACGTGACTTCAAGCGAAAAATCGATGCGTTGCGTGCGTCGCACGAGTCACACAACGAGAAGACGTCCGACAAGCAGGTCTTTGACACGAGCTTCACGCCGGAGGATGATCCGATTGATCTCGATGACGAGGAGGACTACCTTCTTCCATCCGCCTTTTCCTTGGATGGACCGGATGACGATGACGACGGGGGCGGCGGCGATATCATCGAGAGATCGATGCGGAGGCGCAAGTCGATGGTGGCGTCCAAGGTGTTCACCACGACGTCGACGACTGGCGCGATCACCGCGTCCCCCCTCAACAATCCACTCCGCGGACGCAACGCGGGGGCTACCACCACATCGGCTGCAGCCGGTTCGCCGTCCGCGGCCGCAGCGGCGATAGCCGCGAACATTCCCACGTCGCCCCGCGGCGGGGCGCCATCGGCTCTGCTGTCCCCAAAGGCGGCCAAGCCTCCCATGGGAACGAAGAAGTAGTCGGGGCGCGACAGTTTACCAGTCACTTTTTTTAGTTGGTTGACCCCCTTTGTGAATGGCGTCGATCGCCTTGTAGACAGGATCGGTCAACGGTGACAGACGCTCAAGACGTTCAAGAAACAATCAACGTGAGCCCTCCGCCAAAAACGGCTCCGAAAAGGGGCGATGCAAAAAGGGGGGGAGGGGGTCGAAGGTCTTTCGTGACCCAAAGTATTACAACAGAGGGGTTCATTGCTACAATACTCTTCCTCCCTCCATGAGAGGCATCGACATAACAAGGCGCGCATGACGATGCATCTTGCGGACGAAGTTGAAACCCGACGACCGCCGCGTCGTGCTGCCATCTTCGTGCTGGTTGGAGGGGCGCTTCTGTCCGCGGTGGTGGTGCTCCTTTTCGTCGCGCCCCGGGAATTTCATCCTCCGCACGACGGTCGCAGTAGCGAAGGAAGTGGGCATCGCGCCGCCACCGTCGTTGTTGAGAAAGAAGATGCGATGATGAAGGTCGTGTCCCCCACGTCGGAGGTTGGCGGCTCCTCCGCCAGTGATGAGGGGGGGTTCACCTTGTCGAACCGACCGGAAGCAACGGTCGTTGATGCGGCCGCTTCGTCGTCTAGTTTCCAACCAGCGGCGCGGTATCTATTTTCGGGCAACACATTAGGACGTCACTTCAACCAGCTCACCACCATCGTCGCATCGATCGCCTTTGCCGCGCGACACAGACGCACCGCGATCGTGCCCCCATTTTTGATGGAGTCGAAAAGTGGGGCAGAAGGACGACGAGGAGGCGGCGGATCGGCCGCGGTCCCCTTTGATCGCCTGTATGCCTTGAATGCCGACTGCTTGTCCCAAAGTGGATTCGACGTCATGTTGGAACACGAATTTGTAGCTGGCGTTCTGCAGCATCGCCTGGCGAAGGAGAAGGGTAAGACCAGATCAACGAACGACGGTGGGGAGGGGGAAGGATCCAATGCTGATGTCCAGGTGGGATGTTTGACCATGAAGGGCACCAGGGAGCTTCCTCGGCAGCCGTTGGGTGGGGTTCGACTCACGTGCAAAGACCGCCGGTCGGTGGCGTCCAAGAAGGTACTCGCCGATGTCGATCGCGCCGCACGCGCACTCGATCGCGAAGCGTATTTGCACGTCCCACTGCTGATGTATCTCACCGATGCGCTCGCCGCTAACGTGTCACGGATATGGGGATGCATCGACCGACACCCATTCGTAGAGGCGTTGCTACGCCTGAGTGCGGACGGACGCAACCGTGAGGGTCTGGTGGCGAAAGGGCCCAATGGGGGGGATGAAGCAAACCACAACACGTCGGCGAACGCGGACCCGCGGAAGAAGGCCATCCCTCTACTACGGTGCGACGTGGGCATTCACCTGAGGAACATGGAAGGCTCTTGTCTGGATCGCAGTAAAGCGATCTTGAGGGTCGACGCGCCGGACCGTGAGATGCATTGGAAGCGTCTGCGTGATCATTGTGACATCACACCAGATTATGTCCAGAGCGTCGTGGGCCTCGCCTCTTCCACATCATCGCGAGTGCGACGAGGAAATCGCGAAGGCGACCTGCCACCCACCACAACCCGGAGCACGTGGTGCGTAGCGCACGATGGGCAGGACCTCCGAAGGGTTTCACTGTTCGAAAAGTATCAACGCTCTTTAAGCGCCGAGACGCCCCCCGCAGCTGCGCAAGTCACGGTGGTCATATTGGAGCGATTGTGGACCGGATTGAAATCTTCCATTCTTCGAGCGCCATCAGCGTCATCGAGCTGGGCGACGGTCGTCACGGCTGCAGGGGGCCGCGCTGCACTTGACCCTTCAACGGTGTGGTCAGATGCTCCGTCTTTCTTGCTGCCTACGTTTGACGTTGGGGTCGTGAGCGGTGTCCTATTCATGCAGCTCGACTTCTGGACGCTCGTTGACGCGAGCGGCGCGTTCGTGGGGACTCAGGTGAGCACGGTGTCGATGTGCGTTTGCCGCAAACGGTGGTCCTTGAGCCGCGACTGCTCGACGTTCATCACCGACGCGGCGGTGGTTTCGAACTAAACGCTACTCCAGCCAAGTCACACGCTGTCCTTGCGAGCGCTGTTGCCGTTGCCGTTGATGTCGCCCAGACGCCACGTCTTTTCTGTGACGCGGTGTTCAGCAATTCGGCGGTGATGTCATTTTTCGGTTGCCGGTGATATGAACCTCTTGCCCGTCCGCGCGCTCCGTCTTTCAGTTTTTGTCTACGAGTGGTGTTTTGTTGTCGCCTGTCGGTGCTCCACCTTGTCACGAAGCGCTTCCTTGTACACACCCGTATCGACCGCGACGCTACGAGGCTGAGTGCACACACAAAGTGACCCCCAATGTCGTTGTGGCGCAACGATTGTTGACGTGGCCCAAGCGGCGTGGACCACTCGCCGCGTCATCGCGTTCTCCAACGATGCTGAAATCCAACGGTTTATCGGTGACCAATGGCTGACGACGTCGGGCCGCAGTCGTTCGCTAGACGGTTGCACCAGTTTGACGGCGCTGGATTGCA
>ERZ1292630.1166-Hain-H41-02um-R3-1166-length-26390-cov-5_pt1 | contig 26390 bp, 18 predicted proteins | sample MGYA00564408_ERZ1292630 | MGnify/ENA primary metagenome ERZ1292630 (study PRJEB36523, sample SAMEA6512641) | groundwater metagenome | collected 2019-01-08 | study: AquaDiva: Metagenomics assemblies of 32 groundwater samples
GCGGCTTTTTTCCCTGCAGGTAAATTTTTAAGTTGATTTAAGCAAAGGCAAATAGTACTTGCTTGATAGTTATTCTTAGGGTAATCAATCAATATTATTTCTGCATAGCTGTTCTTTTCAATATCCGTTAATATGACCTTAATATAAAAAAGATGATTTAAATACTCACCTCTGTTACCCTTTTTATATAAGGCATTGATGTGCTTTAATTTTTCCTCATTAGTAATATTAACAGGCGCAACTGTTTGTAAAAAATACCATAAGAAGCTAGATGCTGAAAAATCATCCGCGGATTCAAAAAGCCTGGGTAGGATTTGCAATTTAATGCTATCATCGAACTTATGCCAATCACACAATTTTGCTTTTGACACACCATCATCCGCCAGGACGTCGTGGTTAAAGGCAATAAGAGGCAATTGCCCCGCTGACTTAACAAGACCTTCGGCTTTATTAACATAAATATCGAGTAGAGGTCTTATTTCATCAGACGCCAAGGCATTCTTCACTGCACCATTCCCTTCGTTAAAGAAATCAGCAAGGGACAGGAAAAAATCAAAACCCATATAGAGTCTACATTCGCTGTAAATACAAGCCCAGTAATAAAGCATTTTTGCCAGGCCCGGGTAGTGTTTTTCTATAGCCCTTAAATCACTCTGGATTATTGACTGAAAATGGCCCGCTATATTTTCACGTGTTATATTAGGTTTTTCTGTATCTGTTTCTTTCTGATAGGTTCTGGCAATAACCCAAAGGATGAGGTATAAAGAGCTTGTATAATCTTTTGGTTCAAACAGTAATTGATTAGCAACCGGTTTCCAGTGAGGTACTTTCTCTAATATTGCATTAATAGTCTTTTGGTTTTCGTCTACCAAAAGCTCAAATTGGTTATCTTCAAGGTTGTAAAAATGTTCTTTTGAAATGGAATCGTCCATGGTTCTATCGCCAATTACCACACGAACGCTTAAATAACCGCATATACCGTTGATTATTTCTCTTGCCTTTTCCTGTCCAAGATTCTGCCTTATCCGATACCAGTCCTCAATAAGGATCAGAAATTTTTTGTAAGGGTAGTTATTTATTTGTATAAGCCCATTTTCATAAAATCTGGATATCCCTTTATCGTTTAGCCATAAAACGGCAAAGTCCTCGTCTTTTAAATCATAGGCTAATCTCCTTAATAAGGTAGATTTTCCGCTGCCACCCCTGCCGTAAATGAAGGCTGCTATTTTGGGCTGCCTGAAATCGTCGTTAAATGCATCAATGGCCTCTTTTTTGATTCTTTGGTAAGCGTCTCTCTCTACATCCCAATTTTTAATAATACCCCACCATTGGCAGTCGTCATATTGCTTGGCCAGGTAAAAATCATCTGCCTTATAATTCTTTTGCATGCCTATTGATTTAACTTTATCCAGAAAATCGCTATTAATTAGCTGAGCGCCTTCGATCTGTATGTCTTCTATCTTGCTTCTATGGGTATGAAGGAATTGGAGGAATTGTGATGTGGATGACTCAATAAAAGTATAATCAATGCTGCTTCTGCCGCCTGAAAGCGCGGGTTTTGCGATATCGAATTGGATAATCTTGGGCTTTTCAGAAAGACCATTTGACAGGATTTCCGAGTAAAACTTTTGGATTTGAATAATCTCATTAAACTGACATCCGACTACGATTAGACCCTTGTTTTGACTTTTTACATCAACTGAGTTTAATAAGGCAAAATATAAGTCATTTTGGCTCTTTGCAAGGGCTGCATACTTGCTTCCAAAAAACACAAGATCGGTTAGATTCGAATCTTCAGTAATTCGGCCATGAACGTGCGCTACTTCTTTTGATGCGTTGGAGGTAAATTCCTTGTCATTTGGATAAGAAAGCGGGCGGTATTCTTTGTTTTTGCAAATACATTCAAATACATCATCGAAGTTAAAAGTAAAAACCCTGTACCAGTTAGGTATCAAGATGCCCTTATAAATATGCAAAAATCGCCTATTGAAATCTTCGATGTCCACTAAGAACAAGTTTCTAAAAAACTCCCTTTTCTTGTCGTCTTGTTTAATGGTATTTTCCCATAAAATTACTGCATTGAGAAAATCAGTAACCACTTTATCAAATTCAAGCCTGGTTATTTCAATGAATTCAGACGTAAGGGGGATATGCTGATAGAGTGGATTAGGATGATTGGTTTTGTTTTTTATCCGGTTATTCTTGTCAATACCAAAGCTAAACCCGGCGCCTAACACCAGACAAAACCTTCCGTTTCGCAGGTCTTCAAAAAAGGAGTTATCAGGAGCAAATTCATGTATTTTCATAATTTCCTTCGTCACCTGCCCATGATTAATAAAGAGTTTAGAGAAGAGAGAGGGTCACCCATTAGTAGGCCCCTGTCAAGTCTGCTTATGGCTTAACTATAAATCTCTTTTTATCTTATCAACTTGTTCTTTCAGTTTTTTATTGCCAGCCAGATTTGCCTTCATACTCTCAATTATACTGCTTACGATGCTATAATTAAGAACTTAAACTCTTTTCCTATTTCTTTCAAAGAATCGCGCCGTAGGCTTCACTCCATTTTCAAATAACGTACTGATGATGGTATCCGCAAAGCGTTAGATTTGCACAGCTTTTAAGTTAAGATATTTTTCTAATGGGTAGAAATCCCTATCATCATGTAGAAGTGAAATGAATATAGTATTACATCTCTCACTACTTTTGTTAAGATTGTTTCTTTGTTAGACGGTCGATCCAGTAGTCGGGTTTTCTGTACAAATTTGCGACTGCAATTATTAACAATAATTCATCAACTTGTTTGTAGATCACACCGTATGGAAACCGCCTAATTTGACACCTCCGTGTTCCTCTGTGAAAAGGCTGCCAAGCTTCGGGAAAAGCCTTAATTCGATCAATAGCCTCAAAAACTTCCCATAAGAATTCATACCCCAAGCCAGGTCGTTCTACATTGTAGTATTCCACTGCATCATCTAACTCATATTGCGCTATCTTAAAGAATCTAACTTTCATTTATTCTTATACTTTGCTAATACTTCTTCTACTGACACAGTTTCCATTTTACCGGATTCATAAGCTCCTATTCTGTTTTCTATCTCCTTTCGCCATAAGTCATCAATAGTTTTATCTGTTTTATCCAGACTGGAAACTAATCTATCCACAATAGTTGCTCTTTCAATTGGTGGAAGTTTCAATGCTTCCTTTAATATTTTTTCAGTATTTTCCGTCATATTAATTCCTCCATTATTTATACAACTTAAAAATTTCCGACTACTCCTATATTAAATAAGAATATGGAAGGTTGTCAGTTGGAGTTTCTATGTTTTGATGTTAATGAATCTCATTATAGAAAACAAGAGGAAATTTAAATATAAGGTGGAAATTTGCTTAATCTACAATAGCCTCAGTTATTCGGATTAATGGAAGCCTGAAGGTATTCCGCTACACGTAAACTGGGGCGTTCCCTTTGACCAAAAAAATATGCTATATTAATTTTAATTGTAGTGTTATTCAGGTATAATTATTACTTTATTAAATCATAAGTTTCAGAAATTAAATTTACCTGCTTACCTGCCAGACGGCAGGCTGGCGGCTATGCCGCTTTATGTATAGAAAGGCAATACATGCGAAGAACATTATCAACACTATTATCTGGTATTATTTTAATAACATTATTTACAGGGAATCTGAGGGTTTTATCCTCTGATTCAGAGGCAAAGAATATGAAACATAAAACCGCTAACAGCGATACTGAGAAGAAGCATAACAGGCTCATACACGAAAAGAGCCCTTATTTACTGCAACATGCAGAGAACCCGGTAGACTGGTATGCCTGGGGGGAGGAGGCATTTGAGAAAGCCAGAAAGGAAAATAAGCCCATTTTTCTTTCCATTGGCTACTCAACCTGTCATTGGTGCCACGTAATGGCACATGAGTCTTTCGAAGATCCAGAGGTTGCCAGATTGCTGAATGAGGTATTTGTCTGCATTAAGGTCGACAGGGAAGAACGCCCGGACATAGACAATATTTATATGCGTGTCTGCCAGATGATGACGGGCAGCGGCGGGTGGCCGTTAACTATCCTCATGACACCTGATAAGAAACCTTTTTTTGCAGGCACATATATCCCGAAAGAAAGCCGTCATGGACGGTTAGGTATGCTGGACTTTATACCACGCATCAAAGAGGTCTGGGACACACAACATGATGATATCCTGAAATCCGCTGATCAGATTACGGCCAGGCTTAATCAGATTTCTATTAACTCTTCAGGAACAGAACTTGACAAGTCAACCTTAAAGACGGCGTATGAACAACTCTCCGGTAGATTCAGTGAACAGTACGGCGGCTTCGGCAATGCGCCGAAATTCCCTAGCCCCCAAAACCTTCTATTTCTACTGCGCTACTGGAGGAGTACGAATGATGAGAAGGCCTTAAGGATGGTGGTAAAAACCCTTCAATCCATGCAGGAAGGTGGTATATATGATCACATCGGATTTGGTTTCCATAGATATTCTACAGATTCCCATTGGCTAGTCCCGCACTTTGAAAAAATGCTCTACGATCAGGCCATGCTGGCAATGGCGTATATAGAGGCATATCAGGCGACAGGAAAGGAAGAATTTGGAGCGACGGCAAAGGAAATCTTTTCTTACGTCCTGCGTGATATGACAGACACGAAAGGAGGATTCTACTCTGCCGAGGATGCTGACAGCGAGGGCGTGGAGGGAAAGTTTTATGTCTGGACGGAGGATGAGATTCGACAAATTCTGAAAGGAGAAGAGGCAGACCTGATTGTAAATGTTTATAATATTGACAAGACCGGTAACTTCAGAGACGAGGCATCCGGAGAGAACACAGGCGCCAATATCCTGCACCTGGGGAAAACCCTCACAGAGATTGCCATTAAGAATAAGACATCATTGGACGAGCTAAAAGAGCGTATAGAAACCGCCCGGCAAAAGCTATTCACAGCCCGCAATAAAAGAATACGTCCGCACAGAGATGACAAGATATTAACAGACTGGAATGGGTTAATGATTGCTGCTCTGGCAAAAGGTGCTCAGGTCTGCAATGAGCCAGAGTACGCAGATGCGGCAAAGCGTGCGGCGGATTTCATCCTTACGGACATGCGCAGGACGGACGGAAGAATCCTGCACCGTTACCGCGAAGGACATGCCGCTATACTTGCCAATGTAGATGATTACGCCTTCCTGATCTGGGGATTACTGGAACTCTATGAAACAATCTTCGATGTACATTACCTCCAGACAGCGCTTGACCTGAACAATGAAATGATAAAGCATTTCTGGGATGAACAAGACGGCGGTTTTTATTTTACAGCAGATGACGCAGAAGAACTTATAGTCAGGCAGAAAGAGATTTATGACGGCGCCATACCTTCAGGAAATTCAGTGGCCGTCTTAAACCTGTTCAGGCTGGCGCGCATTACTGCGGATACTGATCTTGAAGATAAGGCAAATAAGATAATGCTTGCCTTTTCCAAAGATGTGAAGAGTGTGCCTTCCGGTTATACTCAAATGATGGTTGCACTCGATTTTGGGATAAGCCCCTCTTATGAAATTGTCATAGCTGGCAACCCGCAGGCAAAGGACACAAAGGAGATGTTGAAATCCCTCAGGAAACACTTTATACCCAACAAGGTCGTACTCTTAAGGCCATCTGATCAGGAAGAACCAGATATTATCCGCATTGCCAGATTTACAGAGTATCAATCAAGCCTCGACGGCAAGGCCACTGCTTATGTATGCCTTGATTATGCATGTAAGATGCCTGTTACCGATGCGGAAGAAATGCTTAAACTGCTGAATGTATCTTCGGAGTGAAAAGTTCGGAGTTCGGAGAATCACCTTTACAAATGCAGGTTTTCTATGAAGGAAAATACTACTATAGACGACAACTATTACATGAAAATGGCAATCCGTCTGGCCGGGAAAGGTATTGGTAAAACCAGTCCGAATCCCATGGTTGGCGCCGTAATTGTAAAGGATGGAAAGATCATCGGCCGGGGCTATCACAAAAGATGCGGCGATCACCATGCCGAGATAAATGCCATAAACAATGCAAAAGGCAATATAAGTGGTTCCACTTTTTACATTACTTTAGAACCGTGTAGTCACTATGGACGAACTCCTCCCTGTGTTGACACATTAATCAAGAAGGGATTGGAAAGGGTAGTTGTCGGCACACCTGACCCTAACCCTGAAGTAAATGGTAAAGGTATTAAGACCCTCAGATCAAAAGGCATAAAGGTTGACGTTGGGATACTTGACACAGAATGCAGAAAGTTAAATGAGCACTATTTTAAATTTATCAAATCAGGGATCCCTTACGTAACCGTAAAGTATGCTCAGACACTGGACGGGAGGATTGCCACAAAGACCGGAGACTCTCAATGGATAAGCACCGAAGCATCCCGCAAATATGTCCACAGTCTCCGTGCTATAAACGATAGTATTATGGTTGGCGCAGGCACTGTCGCTGCCGACAATCCGCAATTAACGGTAAGACACGTAAAAGGAAAGAACCCCTTACGCATAATAGTTGACAGCAATCTTCGCATATCCATCAACTCTTCTGTCCTGAAAGGCGACAATTCACATCTGACAATTGTAGCCACCACATCTAAAGCCCCTTCCGGAAAAGTAACAGCCATCAAGAAACTTGGAGCAGAAGTATTGGTAGTGAAAAAAGAGAGGGATGGCAGGGTCCGCCTCTCAAGCCTCCTGAAAGAACTTGGCAAGAGAGAGATTACGTCCGTACTGGTAGAAGGCGGCTCTGAAATAGTCACATCTCTACTTAAAGCAAATCTTGTAGACAAAATGATAATACCGATAGCCCCAAAGATTATAGGAAAAGGTCTGGAAGCAATAGGCGACCTCAATATAAACAAGATAAGAAATGCCATTAAATTTTCATCATTTAAGACAATGAAAAAGGGTAACGACATAATCTTTGAGGGTACAATACTGAAGGATGCCTAACAACCATATTATTTGAGAGGTGTTGCTTGCGTTTATTTAGAAATGATTATAGAAACTGTCTTTTCGTGTCGTATACGCTCTTTAATATCCATAACCAGACTGAAAACTGCAGGGATCAGGAGCAGCGTAAAGATAGTAGACACTATTAGACCGCCTAATACTACGCTGCCAAGGCCGCGATAAAGTTCACTCCCGGCTCCCGGAAATAATACCAACGGCAGCATACCAAATACTGTTGTAGCCACGGTCATAAATATTGGCCGGATACGTGTCCTGACACTCTCTATAAGCGCCTGACGGGATTCCATCTTACCCTCCCGCATATTATTAAGAGTCTGATGCACAATCAGGATAGCATTGTTTACCACCGTGCCTATTAAGATAACGAAGCCAAGCATGGTGAGCACATCCATTGCCTGCAAAGTAAACAGGTTAAGAACCCTAAGGCCCACAAAACCGCCAACTGCAGCCGGGGGAACGCTGAACATGATGACTATAGGATAGAAGAATGATTCAAAGAGGGCGGCCATTAACAGGTAGGTAATAGCAATCGCCAGGACAAAGTTCCATTGCAATGACTTGCGCGCCTCTTGAAGTTTATCGGCTGTGCCTGCCAGATTGGCCTTATAAAGACCTCCCAGCAAGCCTTCCTCCATCATCGGTTTAATTATTTGTGTATCTATTGTTTCAATGGCTCTTTCCAGCGGCATTGTACGCGGTGGTATTACCTGTATTACTATAGAGCGTTCCCTTTCTATGTGATCTATCTCTTCAGGCCCCACGCCCACTTGTATATCTGCCACTGTGCTCAAAGGCACATAATCGCCTGATGGTGTATAGATGAATATATGCTCCAGATCCTGAGTTCGTTCGATATATTTACTCTGGCCAAAGATGACAAGGTCTATTTTGTCACCCTCGTGCCAGTAATCTCCGGCATATGCTCCATCCACAAGGGCGTCAGTAATATATCCTATGTCAGCGGCCGTTAATCCCAGCTCGGCCGCGTGCTCCATTCGAGGCCTGATCTGTAATTCGGGACTCCCAAGCTCAAGGCTGGGTACAGGACGGGCTTGTGTATCTGGCGGAAACACCTGCATTACCTGGCCAAACACCTGCGCGCCATAATATACTAAACGATTCAAATCAGGTCCGGTAAGTTCAATGTCTATTGTACGGCCCCCACTTAATGCCTGCTCAAACAGACTTGCCTGCTGAACTATAGCAATCATTCCAGGAATCTTAGCACACACTCTTTGAAGGACAGGGATAAGCTCCGCGACCCTTTCAGGCTCAGCCGATAAAATACCCATAAAGATAGACCTCCCGCGAGAAACATAAAATCCATGCTTAATAGGTGGCCCGTCCAGCATTTGTGCCTCTTTGGTGCCTGCCTTGGCAAGCCAATAAGGGCTCAGATCCTTTTCAATGATCAATCCTATAGCCCTCTGTTCTTCCAGGCTGTATCCGGGTGGAGGCAGCATAATGGCCAGAATCATGTTACGGTTGCCTTCCGGCAGGTACTCCATTTCCGGAATAATCCACCATGTAAGGAATATTGATATAAATATCAACACAAATATTGTTACTAAACGCCTTGTTAAGGTATTCGTTAAACAGTCCACGGTTCCTACAATCCTATCGGTTAAATTGCGTCCAAATGATACCAGCCGGCTGCTTCCGTCTAAGGAAGCTCCATTTCCAGTAACCTTATCCTTCCTATGGGAAAGAATCCTGGCGGCCGTAGTTGGTATTACCGTGATAGCAACAATGAGTGACAGGCCTACGGCAAAGCTTATGGCCAATGCTATATCCCTGAATAATTGTCCAACCTCCTGTTCTACGAGGATTACGGGAATAAAGACTCCTATGGTGGTCAGCGTGGAAGCTAATACCGCGCCCCAAACTTCTGTAGTTCCTTTGTAAGTTGCCTCAAATGAATTTTCTCCGGACTGCCAATGGCGGTAAATATTTTCCAGTACCACAATGGCGTTGTCAACCACCATTCCGACGGCAAAGGCTATCCCTGCCAGACTGACCACGTTAAGTGAACGTCCCATGAGTGAAATCATAAGAAAGGTGCCTATAGCGCTGATAGGTATAGCCAGGCCGATTACGAGTGTGCTGCGCCAGCTTCTAAGGAATAACAGGAGTACCATGACGGCCAGAAGACCGCCGACTACAACATTCTGCCTGACCAGGCCTATTGAAGATTTTATATAATCCGTTTCGTCATAAACCTGTTCCAGCTCCAGCCCCCTGTCTCTCAATAGATTTTCATTTAACTCGAAACACGCCTCTCTTAAACCTTCCATAACCGTCAGAACATTAGCTCCCACATCCCTCTGCGCGTTTACGGCAATGGAAGCTTCATTCTTTTGTCTGACAAAAGCCTGTAACTTTTTGTATCCGAGTTTTACCTCGGCTACATCTTTGATATAAACCGGTATATCATCCCGTTTTGTAATGACCAGGTTCGCTATTTCCTCAACAGACTTAAACTGTCCCAAGGTTCTCACTACAAACCTGTTCTTACCCTCATCCATATCTCCACCGCTTATATTTTTGTTAGTAGAAATGAGGGCCTTGCGTACGTCTAAAATCGTCAGTTGAGAACCGGCTAATGCATGAGGATATATGATAACCTGCATCTCTCTCTCAGCGCCGCCAAGAATATTACTGTTGGCAACTCCCGGCACCCTCTCAAACCTGGATTCAATATAATCCTCCGCGAAATCTCTCAGGTCATGAACGTCAATATTTGTTCCCGGAAGCACCCGCAGCGTAAACCAGGCAATAGGCCTGTCTCCCGTATTTACGGTACTTATAACAGGCTCATCAACATTCTCCGGATACTCCTGCACCTGGTCCAGTTTATTGGCTACATCCAGAAGGGCAGCGCTTTTATCAGTACCAACCACAAATTCCAGTAATATCTCCCCGCGGCTGTTGAAACTCCTGGAGGTTAATTTTCTCAGGTTTTCAACACTCTTCAGCATCTCCTCCTGCTCATGAATTATCTCTTGTTCAACCTCTTCAGGGCTTGCACCTATCCAGCGGGTTTCTACCGTTATCTGCGGTTTTTCTACATCTGGAACAAGTTGAACAGGAATACGGAACAAGGCAATGAGGCCAAATAGCAGTACAAATATAGACCCTACTGCCACCTTTACCGGATTGTTTGTTGAATATTCTATAATCTTCATAGATTTTATAGGACGCTGATTTTCACAGATACATACAGATAAAAACTTTTTTAAATCGTAATCCTGAAATCGTCAATCTTCAATTGTAATGGGATCCATCCTTCCGGTCACCTGGATGTCCTGACCATTGCGCAACCTCTCATTACCCCTTACAATCACATCAATTCCCGGCTTTACATCGCCAATAATCTGGATTAAATTTTTGTGTGCAACACCGGTCTTAACCGGGACTTCTGCTACCTTTCCATCTACTGCCAAATAAATAAACTCCATTCCTCCACGCCTTACAATACCATCCTTCAAGATCATTGTTGCTGATAATAAAGAACCTGTTTCAAAGGTTGCCTCTGCAAACATGCCACTCTTAATTACCTCATCCTTATTATCTATTTTGACAAAAACCGGAAATGTTCTGGCACGCTCATCTGCCTGCGGTACGATGTGAACAATATTACCTGTTTGTGCCATACCTCCCAGAGCGAAGAAACTGACCTTACTCTCATCACCCACCTTCATACACTGAATGTATTTCTCCGGGACAGTAACCCTTACCTTCACATAGTCCGACTGCAACATGGAGATAACCTTATCTCCTTTTTGTAGCCATTGGCCAACCTCGGTATATTCTTCAGTAATCCTGCCATCAAATGGCGCCGTAATTGTACACTTTCCAATGTCGTTCTCAACACCTTCTACCTTTGATTCTTGTGCGATTAGCTTAGTCTCAAACTCATCTAATTCTGAATTGGAAATTGCTTCACCTTCATAGAGTTCCTTAGCACGCTCATATTCTATAAGGGCGAGATGTTCATCTGCCTTCGCACCTTTAAGTTGTATTTCTAAGGATGTTGTCCGGAGCTTTGCCAATACCTGCCCTTTTTTAACATAATCACCTCTTTTAACAGGAAATTCCAGTACTAATCCCTCTATTTCACAAGCAACTATACTCTTCCTTAATGGAAAAACCGTCCCCACCATTTTAACCGGCTGTCGCACATCCATTTGAATGATGCGTGACACAACCACAGGCGCTTTGAACATTTGTTCCTGTGCCAGGCTCCTGTCACATATAAAGAACAAAGTAATTATGTGAAAGATCAGGATTCCGGTACACAAAAATAAATAGTGTCGTTTCTTACCCGCCTGAAAGACATAGTCGGGCAGGTTGTGACTACACAGAGTTTTCAGTCCCGGATTGACCATTCAGATTCTCCCTTATTTTTCCCAAAAGTCTTTGCAAATTTGCAACATCTTTAGACGAAATACCTTTAACAGCCCCTCTTCTTCCCCCATGAGCACATTCAGTCATCTTCCTCCATACACCTTCTACCTTCTTTGTCGGAGAAATCAATGCAGATTAAGGCAATTTTGTTCCACAAAATTGCTAAGTAATTCTAATATTTAATCGGAATTGCCATTATCTATTTTCTTGAGCTCAGCATTTCAACGAAACCTTCGGTTCTTGTGGCGATCTGACCTGACATATAGTTACTGTCATCGACACAATCTCCAACAAGGTTTAGCAGAGGATAACCTTCTTTGGCCAGTTCTGCTTTAATGGTGGGTATTGCGGCGTTGTTTCTTCGGCATCCCCAGGTAGAGAAAGCAATTATGCCGTCAACATTGTAATCTTTGGCTAACATTTTAATAACCTTCAGTCTATTTTCTAAAGGCCCATTGTTATGGTTGGAGATGAGCTTTCGTGCAAGGCTTTCGTATGGCTTGTCCGGGTCTAATTTATCCCAGTAGACGTAATTAATTTCTTCAAAAACTATTTTAGTTTTTCCTGCATTTTCAATCTTGTCAAAGACATCGGCTTTAAAATATGGTTTTAATTCGAGCCAAAGGAGCCTGATCTCTTTTTCATCGGCTTTTTCTCCATTTTTTCTCCTTGACACAATTATATCCTTGAGTTCTTCTACTAATTTTGTGTAGAAATTTACCGAATATTCTGAACCGATCAGGAAGTGGCTTGGCACCATGAAGCCAAGGCCGTCACCTCCAGCGAGTGGGGACAAAGGGTCCAGTCTCACACGATTTAACTCAAGCATTTTTTCCCTTGTTTTATTGGATAAATCTATTGCTTCTGAAAGAGAGCGCTTCTCCATCTTTTTCCCAGTAGCTTCTTCCAGGCATTTTGTCAGACTTATTAATTGATTTGCGAGATATTTGACAGAGTTGTCATTCATCTCATAAGGAACGTCTACTATCATATTTTTTTTCCCTGTTATAGATTCGCAAATCTTTATTGTCTTTATATTACTATCGCATATAGAAGATGTTCCGGCAAGAAACAGGGGGCGTGGGTAGGCGCCCATATAAGCGTTTCCTAATGCTGTTCTATGGAAAGAACAAACATCGGTTGGTATAGCCGCCAGATCAGCTTCAGCGAGAGCATGAGAGCTTTGTCCAAATTTTGAACAAAGGGCTGCAGCTATTTCTAAAGAGAAAGGATGTAGTTTCATTGCAAAAATGATTTCAGATGGCACAAAAAGAGTTGTCCATATTGAACCATTTTTGTATGTGTGATAAAAAAGCTCGATTACGTGTTTAGATAGATCATCAAAAGCCTTTAAGTCATCATTACCAATGCCTTTTCCGGTTATTTTTGAATATAAATTCAGGAATCGGAATAATTCTTTTAAGAAATAAGGAGTTAATTTTCGAGCGATCTTCTTTTTTGCTCTTTTAACATTTAACATAAATTTATTATTGCAAGATTATTTATTCAGGAAAATTTATAATGTAACGCGCTGTAAATAATTATGTGTATTGCCAGATATGCTTTCCTGCGAGTGACTTAAATTGAGTGTCTGTGGTTAACCTAAACTAAGGTACGAGAAAGTTACATGGCAACTTTAGAGTCTCTATTTATGCTGTCAGTTGCTCTATGAATGCTTGAATCCTGGTCTTGATCTGACCCTCGCTATTAGAACTGTTATCACAATTTATATGTAGCAGGGGAATGTGCTTCCTCTCAAATTCTTCTTTGACCAAAGGATAATCATATAAAGTATGGTCGCAGAATTTCAAAGAGTGATAGATCGCTCCGCTTATTGCTCTTCTTTCGATAAGAGAGATTATGTTTTTTATTCTCCCGAATACATCAACCATCCTTGAGCAGGGTGACCTCTTTAAGTATCTTTCAGAAATTGATTTGTAAGGGTTGTCTGTAATTTCGACTTTTTTGTCAAAATACCTGCTGCCCGTACATAAATCTTCTGAGACTACCCTGGCGCCTGCATCCTCAATCATTCTGATTATTTCTTCGTTTTCCAGTATGCTTCCCCATACAAAGAGCTTTGGCGCTGAATTCTTTTCAGGAACATCGCCTATTTTTTTCATCAGAGAGGTCAGGGTTGATACATAATCCTGGAATTTCTCAGGCACTGCATTTATGCCCTTCTTTAATAAAGTGTAGATTTCATAACCGGAATGCCCAACGTATCCGTTCCATTGTTTTTGTAAAAATAGCGTGACTTTATCTCTCATTCCGTTGTATAGAGAAATACTTGTATTAATGTCTTCATTCTGTATCTTGAGCTGAAAGTGATTCTCCAATTCTTCTTTGAATGTCTGTATTACATCCGCAAAATACTGTACGGATGCTTCGTCACTATTCTTTGGAATATCGAGAAAATAATTGAATTTCTTCCCGTTATCTATCCTTATCCAGGCATCGTAGAGCCTTCTCATTCCATCACATGAATTAGTAAAAACAATTCCTTCAAGATGGTCTAAGTTTCCTGATAATTTCTCATCGGTAAGAGTTTTTATATATGAACATATATTGTTACACAGCAGTTCCTCTGCTCCACCATTTTCGTTATTTGAACCCTTTATCCTTATAGGGTGATATCCTGCTGCTCTAATAATCTCAACTGGTGTATAAGTACAAAAATAACCGATTTTTGGCATCTTGTCATCATCGAATTGAACATTGGCGATTGATGTTTTGTTATCATCGGTGTTTTCCACGGATTCTTTTTTCGTAGCGGCATTCACGTTCTCTAAGGCTATTATGGCTGCTCCCAAAGCGCCAATTATTTGCGGCTCTTTAGGTATTTTAATAGTACAGAGCAGCTTCTTTTCAAGTTCACGCACAACTCCTATATTCTTGGCAACGCCTCCGGTCATTACCACAGTTTCTTCCAGGCCAACCCTCTTCGCTTGTGCTGAGACCCTTTTGGCTATGGAAATATGTAATGCCTTGCAAATGTCCGGAGTTTTGTGGTCAGCGCCGATCAAGGAGACAACCTCTGATTCCGCAAAGACCGTGCACAGACTACTGATAGAGACATTATCCTTTCCTTTGAGAGAGAGTTCCCCCATATCATCAAGCTCTATCTCTAATGTCCTTGCCATTACCTCCAGGAATCTTCCTGTCCCTGCTGCGCACTTGTCGTTCATGGAAAAGTCGAGAACATTACCTTTGGCGTCCAGCTTTATGGCTTTACTGTCTTGTCCTCCAATGTCGATAACAGTTCTGGCATCCGGGAAGAAATGGTTTGCGCCTTTAGCATGGCAGGTAATCTCTGTTACAACTTCGTTGGCAAAAGGAACTTTGACTCGGCCATATCCAGTTGCAATTATATAATCTAAGTCTTTTGCTTCCAGCTTTGCAGCATCCAGGATTTGCTTGAATATTTTATCGCAGGCCTTCTTACTACTGGCACCGGTTGCAATTACTTCATAGGCTACTATTTCTTTCTTTTCATTTATTAATACTGCGTCTGTTGATAAAGACCCGATATCAATTCCGAGCGTCAACATTTATATTTTCTCCTTAAGTGTTTATTACCTGTTCCATACAACTTTTGATTTTATAAGATTAGCCTTAAATATTAACATGGCGATTTTGTGTAGTCAAGGTATATAGTTTTTGCTGAGTATATAGTTTTTACTGTGAATTTGAAAGAATTAAAACATAATCAGGGCTAAGCATTTATTATATGCGTTATGAGTGTTATTATCCTGGTAACGAGAAATAATTATGAATATTAGAGGATGGAAGATAATTTGTTGGGGGGATAATAAAAAAAGGCTTATAAGGTTTGCAACCTTATAAGCCTTTAAAGGTAGGCTTACTTAAACTACTTTGTCCATTTTCCATTCAGATGAGCTATTAGAGTGAGTTAGATTTCAGCCCTAATGGACAACTTCCTTTATTTTTATAAAGAGTTAATCATGCCTAAACGATCGTCCTGGAAAAGCGGGCTTTTGCCTGTAAGGCCGTAATTTCCGTTAGCACGGTCTCTTAGCTCTCCCACTTTTGACTTGTTCCAGTTGTTAACCCTGGAATAATAGCCAACGATTCTTGTAATGCCGTTTAAGACAATAGGCTTTCTATCGTTCTGAATTACCTTTACAAATTCCTGAGCCTTGTCTGTATCTGTAACCTTTTTGATGACCTCTTCGATCGACACCTCCACGTATGCGCCGTCGATACCTTCGGTCTTGCTGTAGTCTCTAACCACGAAAACCTCTCCGCTCTTGCCTTCATCATTTGATGGGAACGCTGTGCCGATTATCTCGAGGTCTGAAGACAACTCTACAGCCTCTACAAAGATTGTTAAGCTCTTCTCAACCTCTTCTGCAACACTGGTATTTTCCTTTAAAATTTCCACTAACACTATATTCTCCTCCTTTTTGAAAGAAATAAAAAAATACTAATTCTTAAACCTTTTAACTGACAACCAACCGAAAACTATTCTGTTAAGCATCCCTCCTTTCCCGGAGTCTTAGAACCGATTGAGATTTACAGTTAAAAAAGAAATGCATCTAAACACGCAAATTTGAATTTGAGTGGTAATATACAGATTGTAAATAAAATGTCAAGTACATTTTCTGCAAAATATACAAAATGTTGTACGTTAGAAGATTTTATGTACAATATTTATGGTTGCAAAGACATTTCATTCCATGAGTTACAGAAGAAAAGAGAATCGTTAATTTTAGAGGAATTTTTTTGAATTATTACTCAGAAAATGTGATAAAAGAGAGAGTTATTGCATTTCTTACAACAGTTGCAATATGTGTAAAACAGCTTATACTTCACGTAACATGCAAAATATAAAAGGGTTACGTTATTTGCCCCTTTTTTTGATTTTTGATTTGTTTTTCGTTTCAAAAGCTATCGGCAGTATTTCCTCTACTTTCTCAACTAATTTGAATGATAATTTTTCTTTCGCCTTCTCCGGAACATCTACTAAATCCTTTTCGTTCTTCTTTGGCAGGATAACTGTGGTAATACCTGCTCTTTTTGCCGCTAATACCTTTTCTTTGATTCCGCCAACAGGCAAAACTCTACCTCTTAACGTTATTTCTCCAGTCATAGCAACTTGAGGTTTTATCGCTGCTTTTTTGAACAATGATATTAGGGATATTGCCATGGTAATGCCGGCAGAAGGACCATCCTTTGGAATCGCCCCTGCAGGGACGTGGATATGATAGTCATATTTTGAGAAGTCCTTTAATGAGAGGTCCAACGTCTTTGCCTTTGCACGGACATAGCTCATTGCAGCCTGAGCGGATTCCTTCATAACGTTCCCAAGCTGGCCTGTTAATGTCAGCTTTCCGGTTCCCGGCATCCGTGTTGACTCAATAAATAATATTTCACCTCCGGCCTGAGTCCATGCGAGACCGGTTGCTACTCCGGGTTCAACAGTTCTTTCTGCTATTTCCGAGAAGAATTTAATGGGACCTAAAAAGTCGTTAACGTTCCTGGCATTTGCCTTAACAGGTATTGTATTACCTGAGGCAACTTCTTTGGCGACCTTTCTGCAAACTGTACCGATTTCACGTTCAAGATTTCTCAGCCCGGCCTCTTTTGTGTAATCGCTTATTATCACCTTGATAGCTTCGTCCGTTATCTTTAAATTGTTGTCTTTTAAACCATGAGCTTCAAATTGTTTTGGAACTAAATACTGTTTTGCAATTTCGAGTTTCTCTTCTGTGGTATAACCGGGCAAATCCAGGACTTCCATCCTGTCTCTTAAAGCATGTGGTATTGTATCCAGAATGTTGGCGGTTGTTATAAACATCACCTTGGATAGATCAAATGGTACGTCAAGGTAATGATCTGAAAATGAGAAATTCTGTTCAGGGTCAAGTACTTCTAATAATGCAGATGAAGGATCTCCATGAAAATCTGCCACCAGTTTATCTATCTCATCCAGCATATAGACAGGGTTATTCGAAGAAGCTTTGCGAAGGCCCTGTATGATTCTTCCGGGGAGAGCGCCGACATAAGTACGTCTGTGGCCGCGGATTTCAGCTTCATCACGTATTCCTCCCAGTGACATCCTGACAAACTTTCTTCCCATTGCCTTGGCTATTGACTTGCCAAGAGATGTTTTGCCGGTTCCCGGCGGGCCGACGAAACAGAGGATGGGTCCTTTCATATCTTTCTTAAGTTTTCTGACGGCCAGATATTCCAGGATCCTTTCCTTAACCTTTTTCAAGTTGTAATGGTCTGTTTCCAGTACTTTGTGGGCGCTGGGGATGTCCAGATTGTCTTTGGTAGATGTTGACCAAGGAAGAGCTATTAACCAGTCCAGATATGTGCGTGCGACAGTGTATTCTGCTGATGAAGGATGCATCCTTGAAAGGCGTGAAAGTTCCCGGTCGGCTTCCTTTTGGGCTTCCTCCGGCAATTTTGCCTGTTTTAACTTTTTCCTTAATTCTTTTACCTCGGCAGCTTGATCGTCTCCTTCTCCAAGCTCCTCCTGAATAGCTTTAAGTTGCTGGCGAAGATAATACTCGCGCTGTCCTTTTTCCATTTCGTTCTTAACTTGCGATTGTATCTTGCCTGCGAGTTCTAATACCTGCATTTCATTGTTAACGAATGTATTTATCTTCTGTAACCGCTCCTTTACATTTAAAGTCTCAAGTATTTCCTGCTTTTCAGGTAAGCTTATGTTTAAGTGAGAAGATATTAAGTCCGAAAGCCTTCCGGGGTTATCTATGTTAACAATGACTATCTTTAATTCTTCCGGTAAATGGGGAGAGATAGACACCATACGCGAAAATTGATTTTTAGCGTTTGTTGCCAGCGCCTCTGTCTCAACATCCCCTTTATCAGGAACGTCTTTCAATACATCTACTTTCGCCTTAAAAAAAGGTTCCGTTTCAGTGAACTCTTTTATATGTATTCTTGCTATCCCTTGTACAAGCATCTTTGCAGTATTATCCGGCATCCTTAACATCTGCAATACCACAGAAGCTGTTCCATATTCGTAAAGGTCTGATGGGTTCAACATATCTTTTTCTACATCTTTCTGGGCAACAAGCGCCACAAATCTATTTGTTGCTAAGACATTATCAAGCAGCTTAAGTTCTTTTTCTGTAGAAACCCCCAGGGCCGTAACCATTTGTGGAAAGATTACTACATCTTTTAGACCCAGAACAGGCAGCTCTTCAGGAACATTCATATATTCTGGTTCGAAGTGGTTGGGAATATTTGGCTTATTGCGTTCCATTTCTTCTGAATTTGTTGGTTTTTGTTCCTTAACTTTCATCGCAGCATAAATTAATTAATATGTAATCTTAATAGATATTGTAGAATTAAAAGCTTTTTCGGCTTTTGGAACGGTTATCAATATGCACCCGTTCTCGTATGTGGCGTGGATATTATTTGCATCAATATGTTTTGGAATCTTTATTTTTCTTTCAAAGTATCCATATCTTATCTCGACCTGATAAAAACATACCTTTTGATGGGTAGAATCGTCACTCCTTTTGCCACTTACTGTAAGTATATGATCAGAAAATACAACTGATATATCTTCATGCTTGAGACCGGAAACAGCCATTTTTATTATAATATCTTTTCCGGTTTCATATACGTCAGTGGGAGGTTGCCATGGGGTTGACGAAGCAAAATCATAGTTTTTTGTCATAAAAAAGAATTCTTCAAAAAGTTTTTCAATACTACTATGTTTTGCCATCAACTTTTGTGGTAATTCACCTGAGAAAATAGCCATCTTACCCTCGCTTCTAATCTCTATATAATAGAAATATCTTTGGAAAAATGCAGAAAATGAATATAACAGCTTTGCAATACCCATTCAACAAAAAAGCCGACCCATAAGCTCAGGTCGGCTTTCTTAAAGGACAGTTCTATCGTTTTTAGAATTTAAGTGTTTAGTACATGTCTCCGTATCCGCCATAACCACCACCTGGAGGCATAGCAGGCGCTTTCTTTTTCTCAGGTACTCTTCCTATTATAGCGTCAGTTGTTAACAGGAGTGTTGCGATACTTGAGGCATTTTGAATTGCAGATCTTACGACTTTAGTTGGATCTACGATTCCCTGCTTAACCATATCACAATACTTAGATGTGCTCGCGTCATAGCCTTCATTTCCTTCCGCGTTGATAACTCTTTCTACAACAATTGGCGCATTTTCGCCCGCATTCTCAACAATCTGCCTTAAAGGCGCTGACAATGCTCTGCGAACAATATCAACTCCTATTGATTCATCTCCCTTAAGTTTCAAGCTCTTTAGTTTATTAATTGAACGAATAAGCGCAACTCCGCCACCTGGCAGGATGCCTTCCTCAACAGCAGCCCTGGTAGCATGCAAAGCATCTTCTACCCTGGCTTTCTTTTCCTTCATTTCGCTCTCTGTAGCTGCTCCAACATTAATAAGCGCTACACCGCCGGTCAATTTAGCAAGCCTTTCTTCCAGCTTCTCTCTATCGTAATCTGAGGTAGTACCCCGTATTTCTGTTCGTATTTGTTCTATTCTTCCCTGTATTTCTTTGCTGCTGCCTGCGCCTTCTATAATGGTTGTGGTTTCCTTGTCAATTTCAATCTTTTTTGCTCTTCCCAGGTCTTTAAGCTCTACTCCTTCCATGCTTATGCCTAAATCTTCAAAGATAGCCTGTCCGCCAGTCAGTGTCGCAATATCCTGCAGCATTGATTTTCTTCTATCACCAAAACCAGGAGCCTTTGCCGCAGCACATTTTAATGTTCCGCGAAGTTTGTTTACTACCAGGAGGGTTAAAGCCTCTCCATCAATATCTTCTGCAATTATCATAAGAGGTTTCCCGCTTTGTGCTACCTTTTCTAAAACAGGTAAAATATTTTTTGCTGAAGAAATCTTTTTTTCATGAATAAGTATATAAGGATCTTCAAGGACTGCTTGCATCTTTGATGGATCTGTTACAAAATAAGGTGAAAGGTATCCCTTGTCAAATTGTAAACCCTCAATCCATGTTGATTCGGTTTGCAAGCTCTTTCCTTCTTCGACCGTAATAACACCATCCTTACCCACTTTTTCCATCGCATCGGCAATAATCTTGCCTATCTCAGCGTCTTGATTTGAAGATACAGTGCCTACCTGCTCTATTTCTTTTCTGCCTTTTACAGGAATACTCATTGCTCTCAATGTTTCTACCACCTTATCAACGGCTTTTTCGATGCCCCGTTTCAGCGCCATTGCATCTGCGCCTGCAACAACGTTTTTCAAACCCTCCAGAAATATGGCCTCCGCAAGTACTGTAGCGGTAGTAGTGCCGTCACCGGCAACATCACTAGTCTTTGAAGCTACAGACTTTACCATTTGCGCCCCTATGTTTTCTATATGGTCTTCGAGTTCAATCTCTTTTGCCACCGTTACGCCGTCCTTAGTAATTGTTGGCGAACCAAAACTTTTCTGTAGTATTACGTTTCTTCCTCTTGGACCCAGGGTTATTTTGACAGCAGAAGCTAGTTTATTAATACCCCTTTTCAAAGCTTCAAATGCATCCTGGTCAAAAACAATCTTTTTCTTTTCCGCCATATTTCAAAAACCTCCTTTTTCGGATGTGCCACATGAAATAAGTTTTGTGTATTATCTTGGAACAGGTAATAGCGCAAAAGAAATGCCATATGTGACATTTTGATTTGCCACCTATATTTCCATCTTTAATTTCCATCTAAAGCGTATGCTATCAACATATCGCAGTTTTTAACTTGGAGAAATTAGAAAATTCTTTTTTGCGCCAAAAGAGCGAACTTCTATTGCACTGCCGATTTGGCAGTTGCTCCGTATTGTGCAAACTTGTGAAGATGTCATACTGGCAGTCAACTATCGAAAATGGATCCTTAGTATTAAGGTGTTATATAACTATACTCTGTCATAGAACTTAAATGTTTTTAAGACACGATTTGCCGAAGCGGGGATTCGAACCCCGACATCCTTGCGGACATTAGGTCCTGAACCTAACGCGTCTGCCAATTCCGCCACTTCGGCTATAATAAGTGTAATAATCCTTGAAACTTGATGAAATATCTGCTAATATAAAAAACTAAATATCGGTTTGTCAACATGGAAATTGTTTCAACTAACAAAAAGGCTAGATTTAATTATGAGATTATTGAGAAAATCGAAGCGGGAATTTCTTTAAAAGGTACAGAAGTAAAATCAATCCGTAATAGAAATGTAAGTATAGGGGAAAGTTATGCACAGGTAAAGGATAATGAAGTTTTTCTTCACAATTTATACATAAGTCCATACGAACAGGGAAATCGGGAGAACCATGATCCTATACGTGTAAGAAAGTTACTTCTTCATAAACATGAAATTAAGAAATTAGTCGTAAAAACCCAACAAAAAGGTCTTTCTTTAGTTCCTCTGTCAATTTATTTAAGGAAAGGAAAAATAAAGGTTGAATTGGCTATTGGCCGCGGTAAACGGTTAATTGATAAAAGAGAATCCATAAAGAAAAAGAGTATTGAACGTGAGATTGAACGTATCGTTAAAAGATAAGAAGGTTTATGCGAACTAATGGGGGCGAAAGGTTTCGACCAGGTAACTGGATGCAAAAGTTGCACTCTGAGGTTGTCAGGCGGCCTCATAAAAAACCTGGCAAAAACTTAAATGCTGATAAAGAGTTAGCATTGGCTGCGTAAAAACAGCCGCGTCTTTTCAATTCTCTCCTGCGGGGTTGAATAGGCGAAAAATAGCAGGGTAGTTGAGCCTTTTTGCTCAAAGGAGGCTTGGCGAAACTTTAATTTGAGATAGTTGTTTTGAAGGCCTGTCTGTCGGCATTTAAAACAGCGAAATTAAAAGATAGACTATGTGTGTAGACGCTTTTGCTGAAATACTTTGGGACGCGGGTTCGACTCCCGCCGCCTCCACCATTTAAGTTTACCAAAAGGATATTTCTGAAAAAAGATGAGTATTACCAGGATCTTAATAATTGCAGATGCAAGAGAAACTGTTGACGAACTCAGAGACTACTTCGAGTTAAACGGGTTTGAAACGGAAGTTGCCTTAAATATTAAGGTTGCATTAGCAATCCTGGAAGAAAGAAGAATGGATCTGGCAATAATAGGCTTTAAGGTTCAGGACACACCAGGCATTGAAGTCTTAGCAAGCGTCAGGGCTATAGACCCATTTATTCCTGCTATCTTAATTCATGGAAATAATTCTAAACGAATAAAGTCAATTATAAAGAAAGCAGGCGCTCAGGAATACATTCCTAATCCTATTGAATGGGATTCGTTTCTCCGTAAAGTAAAAAAGGTTCTTGCATCTCATGTGAGCAAGGTAGTATAAAACCGCCTTTATTAAGGGCTCAGTCAAAGATAGCCTGAAAATGGGATGCAAAAGGCTAAGTTGTTTATGACCGGACTCTAAGATGAAACTCATTTCCAGAACTAATCAAACCAGACATAAAATCCCCTATTTCTTATTAGTTGCCCTCGTATTTTCATACATCTTATATTTAGAAAACACATGGTCTACACCTGAAGAAGATAAACTAAATGAAGAAATAAATGCAATATTACAGAAATATAAGCCAAAAGGTGCCCGTGTTGGCATAAGTATATTCTCAATAAGTAAAAACAAATCCCTGTATAAAAGCAATTCTAACGAATCTTTTGTAGTCGCTTCAAATATGAAGTTATTTACTACGGCCACCGCTTTGGTTTATCTTGGCGCAGATTTTGAATACAAAACCGGAATATTGTATAGTGGGAGCATATCTTCTGATGGTAAACTGAATGGCGATATTATTATAAGAGGAAGTGGCGACCCTAATATTTCAGGAAGATTCTTTGAAGGTGAAATTACTGCTGTCCCCGCTTATTGGGCTGATGCGATAAAAAAACAAGGGATAAAAGTAGTAATGGGTGACATCATTGCTGATGACAGCATCTTTGATAGAGAATTTGTTCATGATAACTGGCCAAAAGACCAGCTTTCTGAGTGGTACTGCGCACCGGTTAGCGGACTTTCGTTTAATGATAATTGCATTGATATTCTGGTCATGCCCAACGAAAAGCCTGGCAGTCTTGCCTCCATACAAATTGAGCCCAAAACATCTTATGTTGAGATAATTAATAAATGTGAAACCACAACGTTGAAATCAAAGCATTTTTATTCATTTCACAGAAAACCATTCACAAACCAAATACAGATTACAGGCTTTTTATGGTCAAAGGCTGAACCGCAAAAAGAGTGGATTGCTATACATAATCCACCCCTGTATACAGCTACTGTTTTTAAAGAGATATTAGAGAGAAAGAATGTCCATATTATGGGAGAGGCGAGGGTTATTAACGAATCAGATTTGAATGCCGAACATAAACTTCATAAATTGGCAGTAACGACTTCGAGTTTAATACAAGCTATCAACGTGGCTAACAAACACAGTCAGGGTTTTTATGCAGAACAAATACTAAAGACAATTGGAGCAACCGTTAAGAAGGAAGGAACCTTTTCCGGCGGACTGGATGTAATTAAGGATTTCATTTCTAAATTAGGAATTTCAGAGGAGCAATATCAACTTGATGATGGTTCCGGTTTGTCAAAGGAGAACAAATTAACGCCGGAAATGATAATAAGATTATTGCGCCATATGTACATGCACAAAGATGCCGGTATTTTTCTAAAATCCCTTCCAATTTCCGGTACAGATGGCACGCTTGAAAAGCGTTTGAAGACAGAACCATATAAGTCAAGGATAAGGGCAAAAACAGGGTATGTTCGCGGGGCAAGTACGCTTTCCGGATATGTTAAAACATTAAACGAAGAAATAATAACGTTTGCAATATTAGTAAACGAAATCAAAGGCAGTACATGGCAGGCAAAGCAACTTCAGGATGCTATATGTAGATTCCTGGTAACTTGTAATTAAAGGTTTGAAATTTTTTATTTTTTTATAAAGTGTGGAGTGTTATTATATATGCTATTAATAAATAACATATTGACGTTATTAACGACGTGACTTTATAACCGTTTAAAGATTAATATAATGCCAAAAAAGATGTATTCCCTGTACTCACATTTTTATGATAGTTTGTTTGGGACGCTATTACATTCCGGGCGTTGTATTGCGAGTAGATTAATGGATATACAACCGGGTGAAAGAATCCTTGAGGTTGGGATTGGTACCGGAATATCTCTACCCCTTTATCCAAGAAATGCAGAGATCATTGGCATCGATATAAGTAAGGATATGATTAAGCGGGCAGGAGAAAAGAAACAACGTCTGGGTTATACTAATGTAAAATTATGTATAACAGATGCTTCTGAAATGGCGTTTCGGAATGGTTACTTTGATAAAGTAATTGCCTCTCATTCGATCGCTGTAATCCCAAAACCTTTTGAAACCCTTAAAGAAATAAAGCGTGTATGCAAAGAAGACGCTGAGTTCTTTTTTCTAAACTATGCCGGAAGCGATGATAATCTGATTGCCAGGTTTGAGAAAGCATTATCTCCCATACGATGCAGACTAGGCCTGGGAAAAGTTATAGACCTTGAGGAATTATTGAATAGCGCAAATTTCAAGATAGACTTCAAAGATAGGGTAAATATTTTTAAACTATGCCAGATCATAAAGTGCAAAAATAATGGTGCAAAATGAAAAGGTATAGATTTGTGAGAAGTTGTTGGTAATAGCAATAGCTCCTACGAGGGTATTTGAGAGAGAAGGCAAATTACTTTTCGTTATAACTTACACCAACCAGGTTTCCTAGAATTGTTTGGGAGACCCCCATATCCTCTCTAACAGCTTTAATCCTTTTACCGATTTCCATGTTTCTTGAGGTGTTCATTTGTGCATAATTTTACAACTTGAAGTTGCACCAGTCTGCAAACCACAAGTTGTAATTTTTCTATTGACAGGCACGACTCATAGTTGTACTACCCCGCTAGAGGTCGAAAGTTCAGCAGCAATAACACTATACAGGTTGATATGCTCAAGGAAGAGACCAGAATGACGATAGGCAATGTATTTACAGGGAAGAAATATGCTGAAAAACAAGTCAAAGCCTTCATCGAAGATTTATTCCGAAAATCCCTTCAAAACATCTCATCATCTCCGGACATCAGGGAGTTTACCGCCAAACACTAAAAATGGAAGAACTGAAGAGAAAAGGCAACTTTAAGAGGAAAGCAAAGAGGTTGGTAAATTTTAGTGAGATTGGAAAGTTGAGGACATACCGATCATAAGGATATATTTTGCAGAAAGCTTTGTGTCTGTCAAAGAAAAGAGGGAACTTGTCGTTTATCCAACGAAAGTTCCCTCTAAATACAAACATTTCAGTTCAATCTGCAGAGCGCTTAGCTCAGCTTTGCCACGTTGAGCGTGGCTTTGCCTGTCCAACTGATAACAGGCGGACAAGATTAAACCGACAAAATTCTAAGATCAAAGATTATGAACCGTTATGTAGTATATAAGTATCAGTTCCACCAGTAGTTGCCGCATTATTCCCATAAATGTCGTCTCTCGTAGTGCCATCAGCAGCGAACCAGCCTGCATTTTGCGTTGACATAAATTCTACATGACCGTCAAGGTAGAGTACGTTTTGACCTCTGCCAGCAACATCTGCAGTACCAGCAGCATTAACGGTACCACCATGATTCGGTGAATTAGCACTCGTGGGTAGACTGGCAGCATTATTAGTAGGACGGTCTGCCAGGATTGCTACATCTGCATCATTAGCCTGAGTATGTGTGTAGTCATATCCATAACTGCATTCATCCTTGTCAAAGGCATTTGCTGCAGTAATGCCAGCATTAGTAACTGCAGTAACGAATGTATCGCTGGGGCACTTAAACACCCTTTGATCTGAAATATAATTCGGGAAAAGCAAATTAAGTGACAGCATCGCATCGGCAGTTGAAGAAGGAAATGCCTCGCTATTCTCATTCGCAAACATTATCAAACCCATGCCGATCTGCT
>ERZ1292630.979-Hain-H41-02um-R3-979-length-28739-cov-15_pt1 | contig 26358 bp, 30 predicted proteins | sample MGYA00564408_ERZ1292630 | MGnify/ENA primary metagenome ERZ1292630 (study PRJEB36523, sample SAMEA6512641) | groundwater metagenome | collected 2019-01-08 | study: AquaDiva: Metagenomics assemblies of 32 groundwater samples
CTCCTTATAAATATCTCCGTCCCGCCCGCGATGCTATGCAGGCTGTGGTGGAAAAAAGGGTGGCGCTGTTTGTTGGAAGGTGACCTTTGAAATGCTCCTGCTTGCCCAGCGAAGCTTCAGCGAAGTTGGGCCCCAAAGGGTCACCCTCAAATTCCTAAACCTCATCCTACTTGCCTTAAGAACCTCACCCCATCCGACTTGCGTCGGATTGCCCCTCCCCTAGAAGCAGGGGAGGGGCTAGGAAAAAACAAATCAAACTTATTACAATGGTACAAAAAGTTTAGTTTTAATTTCTCCCTTCCCCTGCACCTAGGGGAGTGAGAAGCGAATACTTGGAGCTTCGCAAGAGTCATTGAGATTTTTTGAAGAAAAATCCAATGACTGGACAGCTCCTGTAAGGAGTCGCTCCGCTTGCATAGCGGAGTGAGGTTGTGTTATCCTTGTCTCTATGACCCTCACATTAAAAGCAGAAAAAAGAACAAAAATAGGCAAATTAGAATCCATAAGGAAAGAAGGTTTTATGCCGGCTATTTATTATGGGCACAAAAAAGAGTCCACTCCCATTCAAATAAAAAAGACTGAATTTTTAAAAGCCTGGAAAAATGCGGGGGAGTCAACTGTTATTAAATTAGATACACCAACAGGAGAATTAGAAGCTCTCATTCATGCTGTTGATATTAATCCCATAACTTCCGAACCAAGACATGCCGATTTTTATATATTTGAAAAGGGGCATAAAGTAGAAGTGGCCGTGCCTTTGGAATTCATCGGGATTTCTCCAGCTGTAAAAGATTTGGGAGGAGTGCTTATGAAAATTTTGCATGAAATTAAAGTTAAAGCTGAACCTTCTAATTTGCCTCACCAGATTGAAGTTGATATTTCTTCCATTGTTGAACTGGAAGGTCAAATTTTGGCTAAAGATATTTCTTTGCCAAAAGGTGTTGAGCTTATGGAACACGCAGAAGAAGTGGTTGTAACCGTAGCAACTCCTAAAGCTGAAAAAGTGGAAGAAGAAAAGCCAGTTGATCTCACTCAAATAGAAGTTGAAAAGAAAGGTAAACAAGAAGAAGAAAATGCTATAATAGATGCATGAAAAAATATAGTTTTATTTTGTTTTTTATTTGTGCCTTTTCACTTGTGCCTTTGAATTCTTTTGCTTTAACCGAAAGTGAAATAGCGGCACAAGAAGCCCAATGGCGAAGTGAATTAGCGGCTACTGAAAAAGAAATAGCCCAATGGGAATCGGTCTTGAACCAAACCAAACAAGGCACCGCTTCGCTCCAGAGGGACGCGGCTGTTTTGCAAGCCAAAATAAGCGAGGCCAAAGCTTTTATAAAAAAAAGGCAAATTCAAATTGAACAATTAACCCGTGACATTGGATTGAAGACCAAAACCATTGAAGAGCTTGAGGCTAAAATGAATAGGGGCAAAGAATCTTTGGCTGGTATTTTGAGATCAACCAACGAATTGGATTCATATTCTTTGGTGGAAGTAATATTGTCCAATAAAAATTTATCTCAGTTTTTTGAAGATGTTGATTCTTACAATTCCATTAAAACTTCTCTGGAAAAGCAGTTTAATGAAATAAAGGATTTGCAGGCCAAAACCGAGGGAGAGAAAAAAATTCTTGACCAAAAAAGAATAGCTGAAGCCGATACCAAAGCTCAAATGGAAGAAGAAAAAAAGAGAGTGGAGCAAAATGAAAAAGAAAAACAAACTCTTATAAAAATAAATAAAACCCAAGAAAAAACTTATGAGCAAGTTATTGCTGAGAAAGAAAAGAGGGCCGCCCAAATTAGAGCCGCTCTCTTTGCTTTGCGCGATACTGAAGGTATTCCTTTTGGTGATGCTTTAAGGTTTGCCACCTTGGCTTATCAAAAAACAGGTATCAGGCCAGCTCTCATTTTGGCTATTCTTACTCAAGAATCTGATTTAGGCAAAAATCAAGGTTCTTGTCTTTTATCAAGCCTCGATACTGGAGATGGGGTTGGCAAAAACACAGGCACTTTTTTTGAAAAAGTAATGAAAGCGCCCAGAGACACTATACCTTTTAAAGATATAACTGATCGATTGGGTAAAGATTGGAAGATGACACCCGTTTCTTGTCCGCCGGGCACTAAATGGAGCGCTAGTCGTGGCTATGGTGGCGGTATGGGACCATCACAGTTTATTCCTTCTACTTGGGAGCTTTTCAAAGATAGATTGGGTAGCAGTTTGGGACTTGAAGGAAATAATGTAAATCCTTGGAATCCTGAACATGCCATTTTGGCTACTGCTGTTTATTTGGCAGACTTAGGGGCCAGTAATGGAGGATACACAGCCGAAAGAAATTCTGCATGCAAATATTATTCCGGTCGCTCTTGTGACAGCAAAAAACCGGCAAACTCATTTTATGGCACTCAAGTTATGACTAAAGCTGAAAATATTCAGTTAACTATGATTGATCCACTCGAAGGCTTTTAGTCAATAAAAAGTGGTAATAAAATAATGGCTTAAAATAAAGCTATTTTGACTTATCCCCAATTTAAATTATTTTAATGTAACATTGTGCGGGCAGAAGTCACGAGGGCCACTGACAGATAATGCTGGGTGGCCCTTTCAATTTGCATAAAATTTAAATATTTGTTATATTAGAAATATGAATCCCGTAGTGAATTTTGACTATAATTCCTACGGAATCGTTTTATTAAAAACATAGTCAAAATCTACTACGGGATGAAAACAGAAATACACCCACAATATTATACAGACGCCAAAGTTACCTGCTCCTGCGGTAAGAAATTTACCGTTGGCTCAACTCAAAAAGAAATAAAAGTAGAAATTTGCAGCGCTTGCCATCCGTTTTTTACAGGCAACGAAAAAGTGATTGATGCTGCCGGCCGAGTAGAAAGATTCAAAGCAAAGCGCGCCGCTGCTAAAAATGGACCTAGAAAAATACAAAAAAAATCCTAAGACCAAATATCTGGCAGAAAGTTTAGAGCGACTTATTAAAGAAGAAGTTGATGTTTTGACGCAAGAAACTTTAATAAAACAGATGGACGAGATTTTGGGAGATGGGGTGGCGGGAGATGATGAATTTCCAAACGAGATAGTGCTAGAAGTAAGAGCAGGTGTAGGCGGCGAAGAGGCGGCTCTTTTTGCCGAGGAGTTGGCTACTATGTATAGAAAATATGCAGATTCTCGAGGTTGGACTGTTTCTATTGTAGATGAATCAGAGTCTCCTTTGGGAGGATACAAAGAAGCTAGCTTTGAAATTCGTGGGCAAAATGTTTATAAAGAATTGAGATTTGAGACAGGCATTCACAGAATTCAAAGAGTGCCCAAAACAGAAAAAATGGGCAGGGTGCATACATCAACCGCCTCAGTAGCCATATTACCCATTCGCAAAAAAACTAAATTTGAAATAAACCCGACTGATTTAGAAGTTGAGTTTTCCCGTTCCGGGGGCAAGGGTGGCCAGAATGTTAACAAGGTTGAAACTGCCGTCCGTTTAACTCACAAACCAACTGGTTTGGTTGTAAGGTCAACGAGCGAGAGAAGCCAGAGCGCCAACAAAGAAATCGCCCTTGCGATTCTTTCGGCTAAACTGGAAGAAAAACAAAGAGCCGAAGAAGACGCAAAATATTCCGCTGATCGAAAAGAACAAATAGGAGTTGCTGATAGGTCAGAAAAAATCAGAACTTATAATATACTTCAAGATAGAATAACCGATCATCGCCTAAACAAAAACTGGCACGGCATTGAAAATATAATGAAAGGTGATATAGGTAAAATAATTGCTGAATTTGCATAAAAATATATTTTTGCTATTATATAACCATATGGCAGAAGCGATAAAAGACGAAGCAAAATTGGACGAGCTCTTCAAGGTAGGGGCTCATTTTGGATTTGGTAAGAGTAGGAGACATCCCAGTGTTGAACCTTATATTTTTGGGTCTAAAAATAGAGTAGATATTTTTGATTTGGAAAAAACTCAGGTTTCTCTTGATAAAGCTATTGAGCTAGTATCTTCTTTGGCTGCCACCAACTCTACCATACTTTTTGTTGGAGGCAAAAATGAAGCCCAAAATATTATAAAGGAAGTGGCCGAAAAAATAGAAGTTTCCTATGTGGCCAGCCGTTGGATCGGAGGTACTCTGACTAATTTTACAGAAATAAGAAAAAGGGTGGAAACTATGCTTGATTTGCTGTCTCAAAAGGAAAAGGGTGAGCTGGTTAAATATACTAAAAAAGAAAGGCTTCTGATAGACAGAAAAATAGAAAAACTTCAAAAAATGTTTTGGGGCATTAAAGACATGGTGGTTTTGCCCAAAACTTTGTTTATTGTTGATCCAAGATACGAAGAAACTGCTTTAAGAGAAGCTCAGACTTTGAAAATTCCAGTTGTGGCTTTATGCGGTTCGGATAATAATATTGCTGGCATCGATTATCCCATTATGGCCAATGACTCTAACATTGCTAGCATCAGGTTTTTTGTTGAAAAAATAGGGGAGAGTTATAAAAAAAGCAAAAAAGTTGTATAATTAAATTTATGCAAATAACAACTGATCAAATAAAAGAGTTAAGAGACGAAACGGGCGTTTCGGTAATGCAATGCAAAAAAGCTCTGGAAGAAGCGGATGGAGATTTGGAAAAGGCCAAAATAATATTGCGTAAAATAAGCAAGCAATCGGCAGATAAAAAGGCCAGCCGAACTCTGGGAGCGGGCGCTGTAGCCTCATATATTCATGGGAATGGCTCGGTAGGAGCAATGGTAGAGCTTTTATGCGAAACAGATTTTGTCGCCCGTAACGAGGATTTTAAGGCTTTGGTCAGAGATATTGCTATGCACATAACAGCTATGGACCCGGAAAATTTGGAGGAACTTCTCAATCAAGAATTTATAAAAAGCCCTGAAAAAATAGTGAAGAATTTGGTTGAAGAAGCGGTGCAGAAATTTGGCGAAAGAACGGAAATAGGCAGGTTTGCCAGATTTTCTATCAAATAAAAAAGATATGACTACTATTATAATATTTGCTTCATCACTTTTTGTTGCCTTAGCTTTTGTTTCTATAAAAGCAATAGAGCTAAAATATGGCAGAAAAAATATCATATTGGAACTCGTGGGTAAATTTGACCACCAATGTGATTATTGCGTTTCTGGTCTTAAATTTAGATGCTTGCAATTTGTGCAAACCATCCGTTATATTTTGTTTGTTCAATTGAAAGAAATTATAAAACATTTTTGGAGTCAAATACACGAAAGAATAAAACACGAATATAAAATAAGACAAGAAATAATAATGGGTCGTAAAGAAATAATTAACAACGGTTCCGCCTCCTTTTATTTAAAAAAGATAACAGAGCATAAAGGAAATGGAGAGAAAGGGAAGATACATGAGGAAAATATGTAAAATTGGAGCCAGAGAGAGGACTCGAACCTCCGCAATCCCGTTTACAAAACGGGTGCTCTACCAACTGAGCTACTCTGGCACAATAACAATGTATCATTTTTGAAATTAATTTGCTATAATACTTAGCATGATAAAAAGATCTAAAAATACAAAAGAAAATGGGACTATAGAATATATAGTGTACGAAGAAGGTAAAAATTTTGTTGGCGTTTGCCTCACTTTTGATATTGTTGAAGAAGGAGAAAATCCAACTGAATTATTAAAAAGTATAAAAGAATCAGCAGAACTTCATCTTGAAACTGTTATTAAAAATAAATTGTCAGACGATCTTTTGAATAGATACGCACCCAAAGAATATTGGGACAAATATTTTGATATTTCTAAAAATTTGGAAAAATCTCCTCAAAATGCTTTTCCGATCAGGTCTCCATATTATCAGTCATTAGTTGCCGTATCTTAATGCCAAAGGGATTATTCAACTGGTGCTATGATGATATTGTTTGTTTCTTAAAAGAAAACGGATTTCAATTTTTTGAAAACAAAAAGGGTTCCCATGAGGCTTGGATAAATAAAAAAGTATGGAAAAAGTGGGGGAGAAGTTAAATTAAATTAATTCGTTTTAGTAGAAGTAGCTTGTTTGGATTTTAAGAGAACTTCTTTGGCTTTTTGGGCGTCTATGGCTTTGAGAGCCGGCAGGGCGTTTTTTATATCATCAATGGATTTGAAACCATAATAAATTTTGTCATTTATTAAAACGGCTGGTAAATCTTTTTTAATATTATAAATAGAAACAAGAGTTTGAAGAGCTGAAAGATCTAAATTATAATCAAAAGAATAAACTCTTAATTCTGGATAATCTTCCCTCAATTTGGTCAGAACAAAACCTTCTCTTTCACAATCGGAGCAATCACCTTTATTTGAATAAAAATACATTATAGAAAGACCGCCATTGGTTTGAGTGGAACCGCATCTGTCTTTTATTTTTTGCATCAAAATAAAATCTTTAATTTGAAGTAGGGAATAATATTTTTTTAAGTTCAAAACTTCGGCATCATCGGAACCGCGATTTTGTTCAGTGTAAGAAAGCTTGTCGCCTAAAGTAGCCAGCTCTTTAGAAAGCAAACCACTACTTATTTCTTTGCAAGAAAGCTCTGAGAGCAAAGAAAACTGGGTTTCGGAAGCTAAAATATCAACTGCAATTCTACTTTCTATATTCTTTATCTCATCCATTTTCTTTTGACTGAAATAATTACTGGCCAAAATCGCGGTTATGAAAATAACCGCCGTAATCACAAATGTATACGCATATTTTTTCCAGCTCATCTCCATTTTGTTTCCTTAGTGAAAATGACATTATAAATGGCGCGGGACATCCAAAGGGGGGCGAGGAAAGTGTAAAATATGATGAAAAGGAGGCTGTCCAGACCGAATTTATTTTTTTCTTCAGCCAAACCTCTGGAAGTGGCAATGATAAGAAATGTTCCCAAAACGGCGATCAAAGACACAAAAACTAAGATATCGGTATTGACATAAAAGAAATCAAAATTAAAGCCCTGCCAAGAAAAGCCGACAGTTAAAATTTTGCTTATTTGAGTGGTTAAAGTTTCGGCCCAACTTAAAACCATAGCCCCAAAGAAATACATAGTAGATAAAACCGAAAAACCGGCGGCTGGCAACACTACCATTCCCAAATTACCATATTGGGGTTTGAAAAACATATCTCTATAATCAATGGCATTTTTTAAAAAACCATAAACCCAGCGCAGACGCTGTTTGTAAAGGGTTTTAATGTTGGTTGGAGCGATAGTGTAAACAAAAGCATTGTGGACGTTACCAATTTTCATATTATTTTTTTGCATTCTCATGGCAATTTCCATATCTTCAGTGTTGTGGGCGTGCCTGTAATACCCTATTTTATCAAAAACAGACCGACGAAATATAGAAAATGGTCCCGGAGTAATATAAATGGCGTTTAAATAATAGAAAACTTTTCTGAGAAAAATACCGAACATATATTCGGCTTTTTGAATAAGCCCAAGTAAACCTTTTGGCTCAAATATTTTTATGGAAGGAGTTACGGCCATCATTTCACTATCTTCAAATTGAGCCACAATTCTTTTCAGAGCCTCCGGATGAACGAAAGAATCGGCATCAAGACATCCAACCAATTCTGAATCTACAAATTCCAAGGCGTAATTAAGGGCAGTATATTTTCCGCCATTTTCTTTCCTCAAAAGTTTTATTTGTTTATTACGAGAAAACTTTTGAATAACATTCCAAGTCCTGTCCGTACTGCCGTCATCTACAATTAAAATAGAAATATTTTCTTTGGGATAATTTAGTTTTAAAAGAGAAAAAATAGTTTTTAATATTGTTGTTTCCTCGTTCCAGACCGGCACTATTATTGAAACACTCGGAAACTTTATTTGCCCAACATTGGATGTGGGGCTGTTTTCTTTTAATTTCTTTTCACTAAACTCAAAATAAGTAATCAAAAAAAACACTTCGATATAGAGAGCAATGAAAAGGAAAATATAAGTAATGGATTCGGAAACTATGTGCATTTACTAATTATAGTATATTTTTAATATTTAGCGAATTTTGGCTTTGTAAATCTCAGTAGTTTTTTGCTCTAATTTTTTATGCATCGTGTCAACTTCTGTGCTGGTTAAGGTTTTTTCCAGAGAACGATAAATAATTCTGTAAGCATAACTTATTTTATTTTTACCAATTTTTTCTTCATTTTCATATTTATCTATAAGTTTTACTTCTTCAACAATGTCTTCCCCGACTACTTCTCGGATCAAATCAAAATAATTATTGGGTATAAAGCTTTTGTCCACCGCAAAAGAAATATCTCGGGTGACTGGGGGATATTTGCTTACTTCTTTGTATTTAGACCCCAGTTTAAGCTGTTTTTTAACCCTTTCATCTTCTGACCAAAGCAGGCGAATATCAGGCAATTCCATGCTTATAATGGCCAGTCTTTCAAGCCCAAAACCAAAAGCCCAACCGTTATATATGTTTGAATCTACGCCCAAATTATCCAAAACTTTAGCCTTTACTACACCGCTACCCAAAACTTCTACCCATTTGCCATCTTTTTCAATTTCCATCTCCAAACTCGGAGTCGTGAACGGAAAAGTGTCTTCGTTGAATTTGTATTTCACATCTTTACCAAACACAGCTTGAGCAATTTCTATGAGAACATTCTGCAAATCTTGAATGCCAATAATTTTTTCGGCTTTGCGACAAAGAAACCAGCCATCAATTTGATGAAAGACATTCATATGGTGGCGGTCAATCTCATCTTTTCTGTACACTTTACCGTAAGAGAAACAGCCGACGCTTTCTCCTTTTTCTATTCTCTCTTTAATTTCCGGAAGTTGAGTGTAGTAATACCACATAACTGTTGTATGGGTACGCAAAATGTTTTTATCGTCTGCATAATATGTATCAGATTTGCTTCTGGTAGGATGGTCTTTTGGAAAATCAAACAAATCAAAACTTATGTCAGCAGGCACGATTTCGGGATTTTTAATCACATCAAGTTTGGCTATTTCAGGAATATTTAAAATTTTCTGAATAATTTCATAAATGGGACTGCCGGTTGTGCGTGAAAGGTCGGGCATACTCAAATATCGCTTCATACGCAAGGCATCGGCATCTTCTCTTTTGTCCAAACTTTTGAGCAGTTTCTTTTCCTCCTCATTCGGTATAATGTGTTCTTTCACCATAAAAAAAGTATAGCAAAATAAATTAAAACTTGCTATCCACATTTATCTATTGACAATATTTTGTATGGCTATACAATGTATATACATTAACAAATAATATAAAAATATGACTACTAAATTGCAAAAGTGGGGAAATAGTTTGGGGATTAGATTACCTAAAGAAATCCTTAAAAAAGTTGGGTTCAGAGACGGAAAATTTGTTTCCGTAAAAACATTTGGAAAATCCATAGTAATAACTTCTTTTAAGAAAGAAGAAACTCTTGATGATCTTGTGTCTAAAATAACACCTCAAAATAGACATGAAGAGACCTATTGGGGTCCTCCAGTTGGCAATGAAGTATGGTAAATAAATATATACCGGATAAAGGCGACATTTGTTGGGCTTCTCTGGACCCAACTCTTGGTCGCGAACAAAAAGGCAGAAGACCGGTGATTGTTTTGTCTCCAATAAATTATAATCAACTATCAGAACTTGCATTAGTATGCCCCCTAACATCTAAAATAAAAGGATATTCTTTTGAAGTTAAATTGAGTGAAAAAGGAGTTTTTTTGGCTGATCATCTCAGATCTGTATCATGGAAGGAAAGAGACTTGAAATTTGCAGCTAAATCACCCCCTGAAGTATTAGTAAATGTTTTAAATAAAATAAAAATACTGTTGGATTTATAAAAAAAGATTATTTTAGGCTTTCTTTTACGATTGGAATTTGCTATAATATAGGCAATGGCAAAAGAAAAGAAGAATAAAAAGGGCAAAAATTCAAGTGATTATAATGCTGAGTCTATTACGGTTTTGGAGGGACTAGAGCCGGTGCGCCGAAGGCCGGGTATGTATATTGGAACAACAGGACCGGACGGTCTCCATCATCTTATAACAGAAATTTTTGATAATTCCCGCGACGAAGCTATGGGTGGTTTTTGCAATGATATTGAAATAGCCCTTTTGCCTGGCAATCGCGTCAGAGTGGTAGATAACGGCCGAGGAATCCCTGTTGATACTCACAAACAAACTAAGGTTTCGGCTTTAGAGACAATTTTAACTACACTTCACGCTGGCGGAAAATTTGGGGGGGAAGGATATAAAGTTTCAGGTGGTTTGCATGGTGTTGGAGCTTCAGTAGTCAACGCCCTTTCTATTTATATGAAAGCAGAAGTGCATAGAGACAGCGGAGTTTTTATACAGGAATATTCAAAAGGTAAAAGAAAAGCGCCTGTCAAAAAAACCGGCCCATCAAAACTTCATGGCACCATAATTACTTTTGAACCGGATGCTGAAATTTTTAAAGAGGGCATAAATTTTGATTTTGAAAAAGTGGTTCACCATATGCGTCAACAAGCTTATTTAGTTAAAGGTCTTAAAATTTCTGTTATTGATTTGCGCGAAATTAAAGAAAAAATTTCTGATTGTTTTTATGTGAGAGAGTTAGAGATAGAAGCACCGTCTATGAGTTTTTATTTTGATGGCGGACTTATTTCTTTAATCAGGTTTTATAATCACACTCAAAAGCCCATTCACAAAAATATATTTTATGTTGAAAAAATAAATGAAAATTTTGAAGGAGTGGAAGTGGCGCTTCAATATATAGACGACATTTCAGCTCGAGTAATGCCTTTTGCTAACAATATTTATAATGTTGAAGGTGGTACTCACATTACTGGTTTTAAGGCGGCTTTAACCAGAACTTTAAATAGCTACGCCAAAAAAAATAATTTAATAAAAGAAGGTGATGATACTTTTACAAGTGAGGATATTTTGGAGGGACTGACTGCAGTTATTTCAGTTAAATTAAGAGAGGTGCAATTTGAGGGCCAAACAAAAGCCAAACTTGGAAGTGTGGAGGCCAGAGGTATGGTTGAAAATATATTTGGCGATTCTTTCAGCGCCTTTTTGGAAGAAAATCCTGATGACGCCAGAGCTATAATCAATAAAGTCATTTTGGCTCTGCGAGCGCGAAAAGCAGCCAAAGCAGCCAAAGATTCAATTTTAAGAAAAGGGGCGCTGGAAGGCATGACCTTGCCGGGCAAGCTGGCTGATTGCCAGAGCAAGTCTGCGGAGGAATCCGAACTTTTTATTGTGGAGGGAGACTCGGCCGGAGGCACAGCCAAAACAGGCAGAGATCGCCACACTCAAGCCATATTGCCCTTACGAGGTAAAATTTTAAACATTGAAAGAGCAAGATTGGACAGAATGCTTGGTTCTGAACAAATTAAAAATTTGGTTGTGGCTCTTGGTACGGCCATAGGAGATACTTTTGACCTTTCAAAACTTAGGTATCACAAAGTAATCATAGCTACAGATGCCGATGTTGACGGGGCTCACATTCGCACTCTTATTTTGACTTTGCTTTACAGATACTTCAGACCAATTATTGATGGGGGATTTATTTATATCGCCCAACCGCCTCTTTATAAAATAAAAAAGGGTAAAGAAATTTTTTACGCTTATTCTGATGACGAGAAAAACAAAGTTTTAGGAAAGGAAGTAGAAGCCGAAATAACAGAGGTTGAAAATGGAGAAAATGAAAATTCTGAATCCGAATCAGAAAATGAAAACATTAAAACAAGAACTTCAAAAATTTCAGTCCAAAGATACAAAGGTTTGGGAGAAATGAATGCCGAAGAATTATGGGAAACAACTATGGATCCAAAAAGGCGAATCTTAAAACAAATAAATGTAGAAGACGCCCAAGAAGCTGACCGTATATTTGATGTTCTGATGGGCACTGACGTCCCCGCCCGCAAGTCCTTCATCCAAAGCAACGCCAAACTGGCAACTATTGATATTTAGTTTTTATTTCTTCTCTCTGATTTCTTTTTGGAGGAGTTCTAGGAATTTTTGGGTGGTCATTGAACCTATTTTTTGGCCTTCGCCGTCTTTGCCACGAGATTCGATAGTCACTTCTTTTGATTCAACTTCTTTATCACCAAGCACTATCCAATAAGGAATTTTTTCGTTTTTAGCCTGGCGCACTTTTTTACCTAAATTTTCGTCAGCCAAATCAACTTCAGCTCGAATATTATTTTCTTTTAGTAAATCACAAACTTCTTGGGCATAAGCATTGTGACTTTCTCGTACCGGTATTACTTTGACCTGCACCGGCGATAACCAAAGAGGGAAGTTACCGGCATAGTGTTCAATTAAAATACCCATAAATCTTTCAAGAGAACCATAAATAACTCTGTGAATTACTATGGGAGTCTTTTTCTTTCCGTCTTTGTCTGTATATTCAATGTCAAATCTTTTTGGAAGTTGAAAATCAAGTTGCATAGTTCCCATTTGCCAATCTCGTCCTAAAGAATCTTTCATTATAATATCGATTTTTGGTCCATAAAAAGCTCCGTCACCCTCGGCAATTGAAAATTCTTTTCCTGATTTTTCAAGGATTGTTTTTAAAGCTTTCTCTGCTTTATTCCATGTTTCAACTTCACCTAAATAACTTTCAGGTCGTGTCCCCAATCTAAATTTGTATTCTAAATTAAAAATTCCATAGAAATCTTTGCATACTTCCATAATATGTTCATATTCGCTTGCAATCATATCTTCTGAAATAAAGTTATGAGAATCATCTTGTTGAAATGAACGGCAACGAAGCAAGCCGTTGAGAGTCCCCGACCTCTCGTATCTATGCAACCTGTCTGTATCTGACAAACGGAACGGCAAATCCTTATAGCTTATTTGCATGGATTTGAAGACTAACATCGCATTAGGACAATTCATTGGTTTAATACCATACACTTCATTTTCTCCCATATCGGCTATAAACATATCTTCTTTATAATGATCCCAGTGTCCTGATATTTTCCAAAGTTCTGCTTTATTTATTAGTGGACTCATTATTTCTTGGTAATTCATTTTTCTGTGTTCTTTTCTCCAATATTCTTCAAGTTCTTTGTATATAATAAGTCCTTTTGGTAGCCAATATGGCATACCAGGCGCAGTTTCGTGGAACATAAGTAACCCAAGTTCTTTGCCTAATTTTTTATGATCACGCCTTTCCGCCTCTTCTTTCATATGTAAATATTCATCAAGTTCTTCTTTTGATTCAAAAGCTAACCCATAAATGCGAGTCAGCATTTTGTTTTTTTCGTCCCCACGCCAATAAGCGCCCGCGATTCTTTCTAGCCTCCAACTGTCAAGGGGAACCCTTGACACATCATCAACATGGCCACCAACACATAAATCAGTAAAATTCCCCGAAGTATAAAAAGTTATTTTTTGATTTTCTTTTTCTAAACCTTCTATGAGTTCAAGTTTGTATTCGTTGTTTTGAAAAAACTTTTTAGCTTCTTCTGCACCAACATCCTTTCCCTCAAACTTTTTCCAAGTTTTCAAAATCTCTCGCATTTTATTTTCAATTTTTTCTAAGTCGTTTTCTGAAATAGGGGATGCGAAATCAAAGTCATAATAAAAGCCGTTATCAATTACTGGTCCAATAGTTGGCTTGGCATCCGGATACAATTCCAGCACCACCGCCGCAAGCAAATGTGCCAAAGAGTGTCTTACTTTTTCAATTTCATTTTTCATATGTATAAATAATACCAGCTTTTGCAAAATTAAAACACATCTTGACTTATTTTTATAATGTTATAGATTAATAAGGGAGAAAACAATGCTGGAATCAAAAGTGAAAATGCCAAAGACAAGAGTTACACTCGATCTTGGTACGGAAGATTTGGAACTTTTGCATGAAATTTCCTCTGGGAAAGATTGTGCAAGCCTGCTTCGTAAGGCCATTAGAATAATGAGTGGTCTAAAAAGAGGAGAGTGCCATCTGACCACAATTGACGGAAGCAAAATTCCTCTCTCAATCATTTTTTCCTGAATTAGTTCCCGCACGAAAAGCGCCTGCGCGCCGAGTATGTGCGGGGCTTTTCTTTTTTTATATAATTTTTTATACTTTTATTTTTATAATTCTTTATTCGCTTCTTTTTTGTTATTTGTATTATTATCCACAATTTCACGATCGTGCATTTTTGGCTAATCAGATATTATTATATAAATGAAAGAAGAAACTAAAGAAAAAATTATTTCCATTAGCAAAGCGATCTTAGTTACTGTTGGAGCAGTGGGGTTGATAACAATTGGGGCAGTAATGGGAAATGCTGTTCAGTTATTGAAATACACTCCTTTGGGTGGAAAAAGATCAAAAATAAAAATATATGAAATGAACAAAAATATAAAAAGGTTGTTAGAAAGAGGTCTGATAGAAATTAAGGAGGATCAAACTCATAAATTTTTAAAAATCACCCCAAAAGGCAAAAAACTTTTATTAAAATATGAACTTGAGGGATTATCACAAAATAAACCACCTAAATGGGACAAAAAATACCGAGTGATTATTTTTGATATATCAGAAATGAGAAGAAAAGATCGTGATAAGTTGAGAAGAATAATTAGAGGTTTTGGTTTTATTTGTCTGCAAAATAGTGTTTGGGTATATCCATATCATTGTCAGGAAATTATAGAACTTCTTAAAAAATATTTAGAATTAAAAGGGGAGGTTATTTATATGACGGTTGATTCAATTGAAAATGACGATTGGTTACTAAAAAGTTTTAAATTAAAAAGAGGTTTGTTTCGTTAAAATAATTTAACCAAAAATGCACGACCGTGAAATCTTGGTTAATTTTGAAATTATAAACATTAATAGACAATATTAAATATTAAAAAAAAATAAAAAGATTAAAAAATGTTGGTGTTGCAAAATTTGGTTTTAGTGATAATATATGCAAGGAGGTTCGTATGAATGACATTAAGACTGGCATTTATCGCCATTACAAAAAGGGCGATCTGTACTTTGCCAGCGAGGTTCGTGAAGACCACGACACTGGCGATCTTTGGGTCAATTACGATGCTCTATATCCTGGTACCACAAGGGGTTACACCAGGAAACTGGCATTTTTTAGGACTAAAGTGCCAGATGCAAACAACAATCCGGTCGAGAGATTCATGTTGATGGAACCTCTTCCACCTGAAAAGATGCAAATGCTTTTGCCGGGAGCAATGGTTAATGTACCGAATGTCAATGATTTGGTATTCAAGGTAGAAAGTTTATTTGAGAAGGATGGAGTAATTTTGGTTCAGACGGAGGAGGGGGCAGACAGGAAAACCCACAGAACAATTCCTCTCATGTTTTTTCTCATGGACTTTTCAGTCCTTAGAAGCGCGGAGTAATCCACGCCTCGCTTAATGACAAATTAGACGGTCGTCTAATTTGTCATTTTCTTTATTAAAGTTTTTTAGCTTTTTCGGCAATGAGAGTTTTTTCGCCGTTGCGGAGAGAGACGCGAGCTTTGACGGCTATGCATTGGTCGGGAACAAAGACGGAGGAAAATTCTTGGAGAGTGCGAGGAAAAACTACCAGTTCAATTTCATCTGTTAAATCAACAAATTTTATAAAAAACATTTTTTCGCCATTTTTAGTTAAAATATCGCGCATATTTTCTATCAAACCACCGACTACTACTATTTCATTTTCTTTAGAATTTTCCTTTATTTTTTTAATAGTCATTTTTTGTTCTAATAATTTTTCCTTAAATTGTTCTAAGGGATGACCTGAAACATACAAACCCAAAAGCTCTTTTTCCCAGGCGAGTTTTTCTGCCGAAGTTGCCGGGTTTGATGGAGTCAAATGAAGAGGAGAATAATCCAAAGATGGCGTTGCAGAAAAAAGAGAATTCTGATTTTCATTTCCTACAGATTCTTTATTATATTCCAAAAGAGTTTCCGTGTTGGCGAGCATTTGACCCCTTTCGCCAAAATTATCAAAGGCACCGGCTTTAACTAAAGCTTCCAAAGATTTTTTATTCAAATTCCTGTCTTGAATGCGTTTCAAAAAATCTTCCAAAGATTTAAATTTGCCGTTAGTTTTTCTTTCAGCAGTTATTGTATGCGAAATTCCTTCACCAAAATTTTTAATAGTTGTTAACCCAAACCTTATCGTTTCTCTACCATCTTTTACCTCTTTTTTAACAAGAGTAAAATCAGAAAAACTTTCGTTTATATCAGGCGGCAAGACCTTAATGCCCATCCGCTTACATTCGCTTATAATTTCAGCGATTTTTTCTACATCCCCCGATTCAGCCGTCAGAACAGCAGACATATATATAGCCGGGAAATTGGCTTTCATATAAGCGGTTTGGTAAGCCAATTTTCCATAGCCAGCGGCGTGAGCTTTATTAAAACCATAACCCTGGAATGGTTCAAATAAATTCCACAGTTCCTCCGCTTTTTTTTCTAACATACCGCCATGTTTTTGACATCCTTCCACAAACATAACATGTTGTTTTGCCATTTCTTCACGATTTTTTTTACCTATGGCCTTGCGAAATCTGTCAACTTCTCCCCAACTATACCCAGCAATTTCAATGGCCGTATAAAGAAGATCGTCTTGATAGACCAACACCCCAAATGTATGCTCCAAAAAATCCTTCATTTTGGGGTGAAGATATGTTACGGGTTTTTCTCCGTGTTTTCTAGCTGTGTATTCTTTTATATTTTCCATTGGACCAGGACGATAAAGGGCCACCATTACATTGATGTCATATATTACAGTTGGTTTTAAATCCACCAACGCTCGTGTCATACCGTCACCATTAAGTTGGAATAAACCAATGGTCTCGCCGCGAGCTAACATTTCAAATGTCTTTTTATTATCAAGAGGAATATTTTCAATATCAATTTTTATGCCTTCAATTTTTTCTACTCTTTTCACGGCGTCTGCCAATATAGCAAGATTTTTAATTCCGAGAAAATCAAATTTTAGAAGACCAACACCGTCATATTCATCGGTGATTGAGTACATGTCATATTGAGTGATAATTTGGGTGTTGTCTTTTGGGTCGTATTGTAGTGGTGTATAATCAGTAATGGGTGTGGGAGCAATTACAACACCGGCGGCGTGAACACTCATATGTCTGGCGCAACCTTCTATTTTTTTGGCCATGTCTATTATTTTTTTTGTGTCAGCATCTTTTTTATAAAGTTCAGTTAGCTCTGGTACTTCTGCCATGGCCCTATCAATGGTCATGGGAAAGCCCTGAGCACCCATGGGAATAAGTTTAGCGATCCTATCCCCGATGGTATAAGCAAACCCAAGCGCTCTTGCAGTATCGCGCACCGATCCGCGGGCCATCATGGTGCCAAATGTTCCGATTTGAACCACCTTATCTGCACCATGTTTTCTTTTGGCATATTCAATCATTTTATCTCGACGGTTATCAGCGATATCCATATCAATATCCGGCGCCTTTGGCCGAAATGGATTAAGAAATCTTTCAAATGGCAGCTTAAATTCTATTGGATTTATTGTGGTTATAAAATTTAAATAAGAAACCATTGACCCACCCGCAGAACCGCGAGTAGTAGTTAATATTTCATTTTCTTTTGCATATCTTAATAAATCGCTAACAACCAAAAAATAAGGTGAATATTTTTTATCACTGATTACTTTAAGTTCGTACTCAATGCGACTGATTACTTCTTGAGTTTTTTCTAAACCGCGTTCTTCCAGCCCCTTGTAGGTTAAGCGCCTTAATTCGTCATCGTGAGATAAACCATTTTCTACCACATAATTTGGAAGAATCCAATTTCCTAATTCCAGTTCCAAATTGCAAAGAGAAGTTATTTTCTGGTTGTTGAAAATTGCTTCTGGCATATCTTCAAATCTTTTTTTAATTTCTTCCGACGACAAAAAAGAAAAATCCTCTTCCTCGTCCCACGCTCCTCTCTCGCCACCACCTTGCGGAGCCCCCTGAGAAACCGCCATTAAAGTATTTTTAGCTTCTCTATCCTCCGGTGCAATATAATAAACATCATGAGAAGCTACTATTCCTACTTCATTTTGTTTAGCAAAATTAGCCAACACATTCATGTGTTCATTATGCCCAACAAGTTCTGGATGTTTTGTAATTTCTATAAAAAAATTATCAGAGAAAATCTTTTTATATTTTTGGACAAGTTCGTTCGCCAATTCAACATTTTTGTTTCGCAGAGCAGTTGAAATATCTCCGCCCCAAGAAGAAGAAATACAAATAAGTCCTTCCGAATATTTTTGCAAAATTTCAAAGTCAATTCTGGGTTTATAATAAAATCCTTCCAAATAGGATGCGGTCACCAGTTTCAAAAGATTTTTATAACCCTTTTCGTTTTTGCAAAGCAGGACAAGTCTGAATCTGTCCTTATCAATTCCGGCTTGCTTGTCAAAACGAGTACGGCCGGCGAGATAAGCATCAACCCCAATAATTGGTTTAATACCAGCTTTTTTGCACTCCTTATAAAACTCAATGGTTCCGTACATATTACCATTATCAGTAAGCGCCAAAGCTTCCATTTCTTCCTTTTTGGCCGCCTCTATAAGTTCTGGAATCTTCGGCAAGGCCTGCAATAAACTATAATGGCTGTGGGTATGTAGATGAGTAAATTTCATATTGGCATTATAATATAAAGTATGAAATATGTAATTGGTGTAGACGAAGCGGGGAGGGGGCCTTTGGCAGGGCCATTAACACTGGCGGCATTTTTGGCACCAGAAAATTTAAGAAATAAATTAATAAAAATAATTGGCGGCAAAATAAAAGATTCTAAACAATTTTCGCCAAACAAAAGATATACAATATATCGTGAGTTTTTGGTATTAAAAAAATCTGGCAAAATTTCTTTTTTTGTTTCTCATATATCAAACAAAATAATAGACAAGATTGGTATTTCAAAATCTACTCAAATTGGTATAAATAAATCTCTTAAAAAAAATTTAACGGATTATCCAGATTTTCACGATCGTGTATTTTTGGTTAATTGCAAGTATTTAGAAACTAGATTGGATGGGTTGCTAAAAGCACCAGAAGAATATAAAAACCAAAAAACAATAATAAAAGGTGATGAAAAAGATGTTTTTATTGCCTGCGCCTCCATTGTCGCCAAAGTCCGCCGCGACCGCTTGATGTGCCGCCTCGCTAAAAAGTACCCCCAATATGACCTAGAAATTCATAAGGGCTATGGTACAGCTCTTCATTACAAATTTCTAAAAAAATTCGGCCTTTCCAAAATCCACCGCAAGTCTTTTTGCAAAAATTTGACGATATCCATAAAATAATATAATATACAACCATGGTAGTTCGAATGAGACATAACAGGAGCCAGACGGGCAACACAAGGAGCCATCATGCATTGGTGGCGCCGTCTTTGACTTTGTGCAAAGAGTGCGGAAGCCCAAAGGCCCAGCATTCTGTTTGCCAAGTTTGTGGCAAATACAAAGGCAGACAGGTAATAGATGTCCATTCCAAAATTGCCAAAAAAGAGAAGAAAGCGAAGGAAAAGGCTAAAGTTAATAAATAGGGTTGGTGAGTAATTTGAAAATGAGTTAAAATGTATTGTATTAAGGGGTATGTATTAAGTATTATGGAAAAGAAAAAATTCTTAAACCATAATACATAATACTTGTCCCTTATCCCATAACTATGGCAAACAGGCACCTTGCAAGATCAACAGTTTTACAAACTCTCTATGAGTGGGATTTTAGTGGTCAAAAAATAGAGCCTGAAAAAATTCTTCAAAGAGATGCTTTGGAGTTTGCTCCCGGAGCTCAATGTGAGCATTTTATGAAATCACTTTTGAACGGAGTGATTTCCAAGCGATCGGATCTTGACGACATTATTTCAAAAGCCGCACCGGAATGGCCTATTGAAAAAATAAGCGTGATGGATAGAAATATTTTGCGCCTTGGTCTTTATGAATTGCTTTTTTCCGACAGAAGCGAAGTGCCCCCAAAAGTGGCCATTAACGAAGCCATTGAATTAGCTAAAAAATTTGGTGGCGAAACCTCCGGCAAGTTTATAAATGGCGTTTTGGGCGCTGTTTATAAAGAAATGGGAGAACCGGGCAAAGACGATAAAAGCGCTAGCCAAAAACCAGCCACAAAAGAAACTTTGGTAGGAGCAGTAGTTTACGCTCACCATAAAGATGAAATTTATATAGCTTTGGTTCACGATGTTTTTGGTCATTGGACTTTGACTAAAGGAAAGTTGAGAGAAGGAGAGAGTGAAAAAGAGGCCCTAGTGCGAGAAGCCAAAGAAGAATTGGGTTTGGAAATAAAACCCAAAGATCTTCTCGGCGAAAATTCTTACGAAACTTTTCACCCGGAAAAAGGCAAATTAAAAAAACATATAATTTATTTTTTGGCTGAGGCGCCGTTTGAAGAATTAACTTTGGAAAATAAAGAAAAAAAAGGCGGACTGGATGATGTCAGGTGGTTTAAGTTGGCAGAAATACTGGACTTAAATTTTTATGATGATATTTTGCCGATTATAACCAAGGCCATAAATTTATTAGTAAAAAGTTAGTATGAAAGACTTACAGGAATTTGAAAAAATAATTGGGACAGATTTTAAGAATAAAGAAACCTTAAAACAAGCGTTGACTCATCGCTCTTTTTTGAATGAAAATAAAAAATTAAAGGGGGGTCATAATGAACGACTTGAATTTTTAGGTGATGCCGTATTAGAGCTTGTGATCACTCATTATTTGTATGACCAATATCCGGATAAAAACGAAGGCGATATGACCTCTATACGAAGTGCGCTTGTCAATGCGACAACCTGCGCTGAAGTGGCTAAAAAATTAAATGTTAATGATTTTTTGCTTCTTTCTCGTGGTGAAGCCAAAGATATTGGCCGTGCTCGCCAATACATATTAGCCAATGCGTTGGAAGCTATCATTGGTGCGATTTATATTGATGCCGGTTATGAAAAAGCTAAAGATTTTATATTGGAACACATAGCGCTAATGACAGAACAAATAGTTGAGGGAAAGTTATGGGCAGATGCCAAAAGCAAATTCCAAGAAAAAGCGCAAGATATTGACGGAGCGACCCCGTCATACAAAACTATAAAAGAAGAAGGTCCTGACCACGACAAAAAATTTACTGTCGGTGTTTTTGTTGGCGAAAACCTAATCGCCGAAGGTTCCGGCGAATCAAAGCAAGACGCCGAGCAATCGGCAGCCCGCAATGCGCTCAAAGAAAAGGGGTGGGATTAAAAAGTTTGATGTTATAACTAATCTCTTTACATTAAAATTTACTTATATTAATATATAACAATATTAGTAGATTTAACCAATAAATATATGTCAATGTTTGAAAAATTTATTCCTTCAAAAAGAAGGGAACAAGCTGATGCAAATATAGAAATTGCAGCTTTGGAATATGAATTGCTGGGAAGGCGGCACACACCAGAAGGAGATTTAATTGAAGAACTGATACGTCGATTGTAACTCAATGAATCCATAGTTGGTAATAGAGAATTGGAAAAATTAGATGCTAATTATAGTCCAGCAAAATTGTCAAAAAAAATAGAGGAATTGAAACAAAATATAGGAACAATGAGTGAAGGACAAGAAAAGAGATTGCTAAAAAATAAATTATTTAGTGTTGAAAACCAATTAAGAAGCATCCTGTTATTAAAAAGATAAAGACAGATTTGAAAAAGTATTTTTTCAAATAATTCAAAATTCTTGTTTGAATAAGGGTGATGATAAAATGTTTAAATTCAAATTTTAGATATACAGAATTTCACGATCGTAAGAAAGTGTATAATTTATAATTCAAACTCTTTTTTAAGCCACTTATCATTTTCTATTGACTCCACCGTCATATAAAGAGCTTCTTCTTTTAATTCAAGATATTGCTTAAGCAGATCAATTATTTCTTGACATTCATACGGATACACCCAAACACTATTTTGCAGACATATAAATCCAAAAGAACGCAACATTACGCGAAGATGGTCTCTGGTTTTTCTTCTTTGTTCTGATATATCGAAAATAACCACTCTGTATTTTTTATCCCATTTTTTAGGTTTATCTTGCACTAATCCCTCTAACTCATATTTGAGTAAGAGTCTTTTGCCTTTATCTGTAATTTTCAAAAATTTGTAGTTTTCATCCTCTTTAATTTCTATCAAACCTCTTTTTAATAATCTTTTTACTCCCTGATTGATTTCAAATATTTTGAGCTTTGATCTTTTCATTATGGAAGTATATTTCAAAAGTTGTACCGCATTGCCCGCTGCAACCGCCACAAAAACAAAACCTGCCACTCCAATAATTGTTAGTAAGGTTTTGCTGGCAGATAAAATTTTTTCTTTTGTTTGTTCTTTCATTTTGTTTGCTTTTTATTCTATAAGATTTTACTAATTATACAAAATTACACGATCGTGAGGAAGTGTATAAGTGAGAGCCAAATGAAAACAAGAGAAACTCCAAACAAGATGCTGAACAATCGGCGGCTCGCCACGCCCCGAAGGAAAAAGGCTAGAATTGACACAACTTTTGTGTTATGTTAGTTTATTGCTGGAGGAAGTACCATGAAGAAAAAAGTTGCTGGTGTAGGCATCACTTCCATTGTCTGTTTAACAGCTATCAATTTCATTTGGGAGACATCCCATAGCCACAACTGGATATCTGCCGTGGAGCACAGTTTCTTCCAATTTATTGCAGTTGTGGTTTTCGGCGTCTTACTCTTATTTGAATTGGATGGATAAACGTAGACGCCACAGGCTATGCAACCAAACAGTTTGTCTGTTTTGCATAAAACAGACACCGACTTGCGAGAGTCGGTTTTCTTTTATATAAAATTCTTGTTTGAATGAAAGGTGTGATAAACTTAAAAAGTGAAGAAGGACAGAAATATCGCTTTTATTGATGGGCAAAATTTGCATCTTGGTACAACACAAAATGGTTGGAAAGTTGATTTGTATAAATTCAGAATTTACTTAAAAGATAAATATAAGGTTGGGGAAGCATACTATTTTCTTGGATATATTTCCGAAGAACAACAAGATCTGTATGACAATTTGAAAAAGACAGGATTTACCACTTTATTTAAAGAACATAGTCCAAATCTGAAAGGGGAAAAGAAAGGGAACGTTGATACAGATATCGTTTTTGAAATAATGAAGAACCTAATTGATAATAAAGACTTTGATAAAGTTGTTTTGGTTTCCGGTGATGGAGATTATAAAAAAGTGGTAGATTATTTAATAAAGAAAGGTAGATTTGAAAAAATACTTTTTCCTAATAAAAGATTTGCATCTTCTTTATACGATAGTTTGGGAGCAGAACTTTTTGATTATTTGGACAATCTAAAAACGTACATAAAATGGCATAAAAAAGAAAAGGGCTCCTAAGGCACCAACACCTTTCGGATCCCTTTTCGTCTGAATATACCGCAAGTATACTCCTGTGTAATAAAAAGTCAAGAGAAATTGTGAATAATTCGCCGCCCGAGAGGCTCTCAAAAAAAGGGGGTGGGATTAAGATAAAAAATACAAATATGGTAAAATGTTTATATGTTAAAAAGTTTGGAGATAAGTGGGTTTAAAAGTTTTGCTAAAAAAACAGAACTTGGTTTCAAATCGCAGATAACGGCCATAGTCGGGCCGAATGGAAGTGGCAAATCAAATGTTGCCGAAGCTTTTAGATTTTGTCTGGGAGAGCAGTCAATGAAAAGCATGCGTGGCAAGCGGGGAGAGGACTTGATTTGGAATGGTTCTGCCGAAATGGCACGAGCAAACAGAGCTCAAGTTAAAATAATTTTAGACAACACAAAAGATTTCTTTCAAAATGTTGGGTTTGAAGAAATAATTATAGAAAGAGTGGTAAACAGAGATGGAGGCAATGAATATTATTTAAATGGCTCATTGGTTAGATTAAAAGATATTATTGAATTATTATCACAAGCACACATAGGCGCTTCGGGGCATCATATTATTTCTCAAGGCGAAGCCGATAGAATACTTAGCGCCAATATAAAGGAGAGAAAAGAGATGATAGAAGACGCTTTGGGACTTAAAATTTACCAATATAAAAGAGAGGAGAGTGAAAGGAAATTATTGAAGACAGAGGATAACATAAAACAAGTAGAATCTTTGCGCCGCGAAATAGCGCCTCATATTAAATTCTTAAAAAAACAGGTTGAAAAAGTGGAGAGGGCAGAAGAACTGCGGTTGAAACTTACAAAATTTTACAGAGAATACTTAAAGAGAGAGCAAATTTATTTGGAAACAGAAAAACAAAAAATAGAAACAGAAAAAAGGCCGGTGATGGAAAAACTTAAAATGCTTGAAAAAGAAATGGAAGAAGCCAAAGAAATTTTGGATAAGTCATCAAAAAAAGATGGTAAGAGCAAGGAACTTTTGGATGTAGAAAATGAAATTAAAGAAAAAAGAGAAAACAAAGATAGACTTTTTAGAGAGATTGGAAAAATAGAAGGAGAAATAAATGCAAATGCCAGAAATATGAGAAAAATAGAGGCAGAAATGCGATCGGAAGAAAGCAAAATGGTACCACTTAAAGAAGTAGAGGAACTGGAAAAAGAAATTTCTCTATATTCTGAAATAACTCAGATAATTCAAAAAATAAGAGATTTTATAGGCAAACATAAAGCAAATTTTGAAAATAAAAATCTTAAAGAACTTGAGGAATCCAGCATTGATCTTGAAAAAAATAAAATAAAAACGGAAGAAAAAATAATAGAAATTAACCAAGAATTACGCAAATTGGATTCAAAATATGGGGAAATAAAAAATTCAATAGAAAAAGAGAAAGATACCGAAAGAGATGCGGAGAAAAATATTTTTAAAGTTTCCGGTGAAATGAGTGAAGCTAGAGGAAAACTTGATCTTATAAACGAAAAAATTTATCGGCTTGGTATGGAAGAGAATGATTGGAAAAGAGAAATTCAAGAAGGTGGGGTGCTTTTGGGTACAGCTATTTTGGGGTTTGAAGCTGAAGTATTGATACAAGAAAACCACTCTGCCGAAATTGATACCGAAGTTTCAGAATCCAGAGAAACACAAGAACAACGCAGAAGAGAGCTCGAGAAAATGAAAATAAGGTTGGAAGAATTAGGGGGTGCCGGTGGGGCGGAAATGATGAAAGAATATAGAGAAACAGCTGAGAGAGATGAATTTTTGCAAAAAGAATTGGAAGATTTAAAAAATTCAGCTAAATCTTTAGAAATTTTAATAAAAGATTTAGTAGAAAAGTTAGATGTAGAATTTAAACAGGGGATTGAAAAAATAAACCAAAAATTTCAAGATTTTTTTGTTCTTATGTTTGGCGGGGGAACAGCAGAATTGAAAATTGAAAATTACAAATTGAAAATTAGAAATCGGGAAGAAAATGGGAATGATTTATTCAATATAAATGAAGAAAAAGAAACTAGTGAATCTGGGATAGATATAGATGTGTCATTACCAAGAAAAAGAACAAAAGGTTTGGATATGTTATCGGGTGGTGAAAGAGCTTTGACTTCAATAGCTTTACTTTTTGCCGTCTCTCAAGTCAACCCGCCACCTTTTATTGTTTTGGATGAGACAGATGCTGCTCTTGACGAAGCCAATTCAAAAAAATATGGCGATATGATTGAAAGTCTTTCTAAAGTCTCCCAACTCATCCTCATCACCCACAACCGCGAAACTATGTCTCGCGCTAACATTATTTACGGCGTCACCATGGGCCGCGATGGCATCTCCCGCTTACTCTCCATCGCCTTTGACGAAGCAGTTGCAGTGGCTAAGTAAAGATGGTATTGTATCTTCGGAGGTAAACAAGTGCCACAAAGAATTCCGCAGGGGCAAGATGTCAAAGAGCTTGAAAGGCTTGTGAAAAACCATTTCTCGCGGGGACGAGTTGGGAAGTTTTCTCCATTTGTCCAACGACGAGAGAAAATCGACCAACTTCTCATTCTGGAAGAAGACTGCTCTTACACCGAGGAGCAAGATCCTTGTAGCAATATCGCCATTCTCCGGAAAAATCACGGCGAAGATGCTGGTAAAGTCGTCGGAGTTATTGTCTACCGCTGGAGCAAATGGCCTAAGAATTTTCAATGATAGATTTGTCACTCAAAGCCCCGACTGACCATCGGGGCAATTCTTTTGTAAAAAATTAACAAATTTCCTGATCAGACCAAATGTTAACTCTGCGACAAAATAAACGATCGTTTATTTTGTCGCAAATTTTAATATACACAGATATGATACGACCGTGAGTTATCTGTGTATTATGTTATACAAAAAATTATTTTGAATAAAACGAAAGGCGAGAGATGAGTCCCGCCTGGGAGGTGAGATGTTTGGCACACCAACCTCACCTAAATTTGGATTCTTTGTAGTTCAGAATGAGCTTCTTGAGCTTTTCGTTCTGTATTTTTTCCAGTTTCTCTTCCATCTTTT
>ERZ1292630.1169-Hain-H41-02um-R3-1169-length-26352-cov-5_pt1 | contig 26352 bp, 24 predicted proteins | sample MGYA00564408_ERZ1292630 | MGnify/ENA primary metagenome ERZ1292630 (study PRJEB36523, sample SAMEA6512641) | groundwater metagenome | collected 2019-01-08 | study: AquaDiva: Metagenomics assemblies of 32 groundwater samples
AGATGACAGATGACAGATGACAGATGACAGATGACAGATGACAGATGACAGATGAAAATGTACCGCGGGCCGCGGCAAGGCGACAATTTGCCTATCGGTACGTTTCGCGGCGGCGAGCATTCCCCTACTATTAAGAGGGTCCTGGCGCGTGACCGCGCCGGCCCAGGCTGCACTCCGACCCCGCCAAGAGCCGCCGATGACTGGCTATACAAAGACCGTGCTCTCCCCCGAGGAGACGCTGAAGATCGCCCCGGAAATCGGGCGCGTTACCACCGCCCGCATCTGGGTTTACCGATACACGGCCGACACGGCACCCTGGACCCTGAGCATCGCGACGCACGCGCAGCCCGGGTCGAACATGCTCTCCCTGGGTGGCTTTCGCATCGCCCCCGAGACACGCACCAGGCTGCCCGGGTGGAACTCCGACCACGAAGCCATAGACCTCGCCATCGGGATGGACGAGAAGGTCTTCTGGTCACGCCTGCTCAAGGTCGGCGGGCCGCACGTGCAGCGCGACTTCTCGCGCATCGTCGGCGGCAAGTGCGTCATGCATCCGTCGCCGGGCTCTCGCGTCGGCGAACCACGCGACACCGAACTGCTCGACTTCGCCATCTCGTGCTTCAGGGACGTCGAGTCGTCGCACGGCTTCTTCCTCACCACCGGGCAGGATCTCGGGCACGGGGTGATGAGCGACGGCGTGACGGAGTCGCTGCGTTACCTGAACGCGCGCTACAAGGGGAGCGTCATCTCCGACACGGGGCATCCGACCGCCGAAGGGAACTACTGGATGCTTGCCGGGATGATGAAGGGCGCGGCGATCCCGCCGAAGGGATCGGTGGTCGGCCTCATCGGCGCCGGCAACATCGGCCTGCACATCATCGACTACCTGCTGGCCGACGGCGCGACGCCGCTGGTGGTGGAAGCGCGTGCCGACAGGCGCGCCGCGCTCGAAGCGCATGGCGTGAGGTGCTGGGCCCCCGAGGGGAAGATGGAGTTCCTGAAGCAGCCGATGGACGCGCTGGTGCTCAATGCCGCCGGCAACACGCTCGACATCGCCACCGTCGCGGCCTGCGCGGCCAACGCGCGCCTGGCGGTGATCTGCGGCTCCGAGAACCTGGTGATGCCCGACCCGGCCGGCGAGGACGTGCTGCGCAAGGCGCACAAGGTCTTCTGTCCTACGGAGTGCGGCGGGATGATGGGCTACCTCACGGCGGCCGAGGAGTACCTCAGCCACATCGCTCGCGACGAATTCAGGATCTCGGCGATGCTCGGCGCGGCGCGCAAGCTCGAAGAACCGGGCGAGAAAGCCACCCGGCACGTCATCGCCGGCGGCTTTGCGCAGACCATGGACCAGGCGCTCAGGGAGTTGTACGGGTAGGCTCGGACACTGCTGGAACTGCCACTGCGTAACGGCCACCACGAAGAACGAAGGACGCGAAGCTGCGCGAAGAAACACTGGGGGGAACTGCCACTGTACAGTTCCCCCCGATTCGTTCTTCGCGCCCCTTCGCGCGCTTCGCCCTTCGCGGTGGCAGTTCTAGCTTGTCCCCCCCGCCTCCAGAAACCGCGCAAACTCCTTCGGCAGCCCAGCGGCGAGCACCCCGGCGATCGTCGCCGCAATGTCGTAACCCACGCGCACGAATTCGACGCGCACGTTGACGGCATCGACGTCCAGCACCACGTACCCCGCCCGAGCGTCGCCGTCCTTGGGGCGCCCCACGCTGCCGGTGTTCACGAAGTGCACGCCGCCCACCGTACGATGCCACGGCTTGTGCGTGTGCCCGAAACAGATCACGTCGCCCGCCTTCAACCCTGCCGAGCCGGCCATCTTCGTCAGGAAGCCGTCGCTGCGATCCTCGGTGACGTACACCAGGCTGCTGGTCGGCGTGGCATGCACCAGCGTGACCGTCGGGCCGGCAACGTGACCGCCGAGCGGTTTCAGGTCGAGGCGGAACGGCAACGCGCCCAGCACCGTCTTCGACGCGTCGCTGGTATGCGCGAGCGTCCACTCGAAGCTGATGTGCGCCAGTTCTTCCTGCCGCGCATTCTCCGACCGGCAGCCACAGTGCTTGTGGGCGAGTGCCACGGTGGAGTCGTAGTTCCCCGCCACGCCGCCGATGCGTGCGGCGCGAATGCGCTCCACGACCTCATTGGGTGAACTGGAGTAGCCCACCAGGTCGCCCAGGTGGTACGTCTCCGCCGCGCCGCGCGTGGCAACGTCGGCGAGCACCGCGTCCAGCGCCGGCAGGTTGGCGTGGATATCCGAAATGAGCGCGTAGCGCATCAGCACGGCTCCATGGCGCGCGCCGCCGCACGCTTGTCGGCCTGCCTGCGTTCGCGGTCCAGCGCGGGAACGCCCGCGAAGCAGGAACGCGCGCAGTCTATCAGGTGCCGGTGCACCGCGTTCTCGGCGTCCGAGAGCCGGTAGTGCGCGAACTTCCCCTCGCGCGTGTTCTCCACCAGCCCCATGCGGCGCAGGTACGCGAGGTGCCGCGAGACGGTCGGCTGCGGCAGGCGCAGCACGTCGACCACGTCGCAGACGCAAAGTTCGCCGGCGGCGAGAACGTTGAGGATGCGAATGCGCGTCGGATCGGCGAACCCCTTGAACAGGGTGTCGAGATCCGCAATCGCCACCGGCGGTTCAGCGAGTGTAGGGAGTCTGCGAACCATCTCGTCAGGGAAACGGGGGATTACATATGCGTTAGTCCATATATAACTTGCTTAGGCGCATATGAAAGTCAACGCCTCGGCGCCCTCGGCGCCGGCCGCGCTGACGCAACAACCTGGGGAAAGACCATGGCCCGCTCGCTTCCGCTGCACTCCAATACCCCTGCACCACACCCCGCCCCTTCCCTTGCACCACACTCTGCCCCTTCCCCTGCCCAATCGGGAAGAGTTGCGGTGTTCGACGCCGCCATGTGCTGCCCCACCGGCCTGTGCGGCCCGGGCGTGGATCCGGCGCTGCTGACCATCGCCCGCGACCTGCGCTGGCTCGAATCGCAGGGCGTCACGGTGGAACGCCACGGCCTGGCACAGTCGCCCAACGCCTTCGTCACCCAGCCGAAAGTGACTGGGCTGATGCAGGCCTTCGGCGATCGCGGCTTGCCCGCGACGCTCGTCAACGGCGAAGTGCTGACCTACGGCAAGTATCCGACCCGGGAGGAACTCGTCGCCGCGCTCGGGGCCGCACCCGCGAGCAACGCCAAGGCAGAAGACGCGTCCTGCACCCCGGGCTCCGGTTGCTGCTGAGGCAGCCGCAATGACTCCCTTCCTGTTCTTCACCGGCAAGGGCGGCGTCGGCAAGACGAGCGTCGCCTGCGCCACCGCCGTGCAACTCGCCGAGCGGGGAAAGCGCACGCTGGTGGTAAGCACCGACCCCGCGTCGAACCTCGAAGATGTCTTTGGCCTTGCATTAGGCTCCACTCCATACCCCGTACTCGGCGTAGAGCGTTTGTGGGCAATGAACCTTGACCCCGAGCAGGCTGCGGCGACGTATCGCGAGGCAATGGTCGCCCCCTACCGCGGCATCCTGCCTGCATCGGCGGTCCGCAGCATGGAAGAGCAGTTTTCCGGCGCCTGCACCGTGGAGATCGCCGCCTTCAACGAATTCACCACGCTGCTGGCCGACCCGGCAGCCGTAGCGGACTTCGACCACGTGATCTTCGACACGGCACCCACCGGACACACGCTCCGCCTGCTCACGCTTCCCTCGGCGTGGACGGGTTTCATCGATACCAATACGACCGGCACGAGTTGTCTTGGACCGCTTGCCGGCCTGGAGAAGCACCGGGCGCAGTACAGCCAGGCGATGGCGGCACTCGCCGATCCGGCGCGCACCACGCTGGTGCTGGTGTCGCGCCCCGAGACCTCGTCGCTGCGCGAGGCGGCACGGGCCAGTCGCGAGCTTCGCGAGCTGGGGATCGCCAATCAGGAACTCGTGGTGAACGGCGTCCTCGGCGATGCGTTGGGCGACGCGGTTGCCGAGTCGTACGCCGAGCGGCAGCGCCACGCGCTCACCGCAATGCCGGTCGAACTCGTGCAGATCCCGCGCCGCGACGTGCCCCTGGTGGCATGGGACCTGATCGGCGCGCAGGCGCTGCGGGACTTTGCGCAGGTGTCGTCGACGGCGACGGTGTTGGCGACGGCGCTGGCGACGAGGCCGGCGACCGTGATGGCGACGACGACTCAGTCTCCTGCTCAGAACGCCGACGGCGTGACGTCCAGCGCGCCTCTCGCCGCTCTCCCCGACCTCGCGGCGCTCGTTTCCGAACTTGGTTCGTCGCGGCGCGGCGTGGTGATGACCATGGGCAAGGGCGGCGTGGGCAAGACGACCCTCGCCGTGCACATCGCGCTCTCGCTCGCCCGTGCAGGCCACCGCGTGCACCTCACCACCACCGATCCCGCCGCACACGTGGCCGCGTCGGTGACCGATGCCGGCGGTGCGCGCCCGGAATCCCTCACCGTCAGCCGGATCGATCCCGAGGTCGAGACCCTCCTCTACGCCGAAGAGGTGCTGGCGTCGGCAGGCGACATGGACTCCGCCGATCGCGCGCTGCTCGAGGAGGACCTGCGCTCACCCTGCACCGAGGAGATCGCCGTCTTCCGGGCATTCGCTCGCGTGGTGGACGAGGGCCAGGACGGCTTCGTGGTGCTCGACACCGCACCCACGGGGCACACGCTGCTGCTGCTCGACGCCGCCGAGAGCTACCATCGGGAGGTGGCGCGCACCGCAGGAAGCGCGCAAATCCCCGACTCGGTGCGCGCGCTGTTGCCCAGGCTACGCGATCGCCAGTACACGAAGATGCTGCTCGTCGCCCTCGCCGAGAGCACGCCCGTTCACGAGGCAGAGCGACTCCAGGACGACCTGCGCCGAGCGGGGATCGAACCGTACGGGTGGGTGGTGAACGCCAGCCTCGCCGCCAGCGGCACCGCGCACCCGCTGCTCAGCGAACGCGCCGCACTCGAGCGGCCGTGGATTGCCCGAGTGCACGGGATGTCGGAACGCATGTGGCTGATACCGTGGCACGCGTGACATAATTGGGGCGGGTCCCGGCCAGACGCGGTCGCGCCCTCCTTACGCCCAACTCGAAACCCCAATGACGCAGTCGCGACTCGCCCCGGCGTTCACTCGTGTGTTGCTGGCCGCCCTCCTGATAATGCCGTTACCCGGCGCGGCCCGCGCGCAGGCAATCGCCTCACCGGCAAAGCGCGCCGCGCGCGTGTGGCCGCTGACGCGGCCCGAGGCGACGAACTACACCGAGACGAGCCGCTACGAAGACGTCGTCGCGTTCATGAAGGCGATGGCGGCCGCCTCGCCGAAAATCCACCTGACGACCTACGGTTACACCTTCGAAGGCCGTCCCATGCCGCTGGCCGTCATCGGCGCGCCGAACGCCACGCCGGCGACGGTGCTGGCCACCGGAAAAACGCGGGTCTTCATCCAGGGCAACATCCACGCCGGCGAGGTCGAGGGAAAGGAAGCCGCGCTCTGGCTCCTGCGTTCGTTGGCCAACGGCGAGCGCGCGAGCTGGCTCAAGGATGTCGTGCTGCTCATCACGCCCATCTACAATGCCGACGGCAACGAACGGGTGAACGTGCGCAACCGCGGTGCGCAGCATGGCCCCGTGGGAGGCATGGGCCAGCGGCACAACGCGCAGGACCTGGACCTGAACCGTGACGGCACGAAGCTGGAGACGCCGGAGGCGCGCTCCATGGCCCGGCTGCTGACCCAGTACGATCCGCACATCGCAATCGACCTGCACACCACCAACGGCAGCGACCACGGCTTCTACCTCACGTACGAGATAGGACTCAACCCGAACACCTCGCCGGGAATCACGAACCTCCTGCGCAATGACCTGCTCCCGGCGGTTACCACCGCGGTGAAGGCGAAGCACGGATGGGACTTCTTCTACTACGGGGGCGCGGCGTCACGACAGGGCGAGCGCGCGTGGTGGGGCGACCTCGACCTGTACAAGCCGCGCTACACCTCCACCTACTTCGGCGTCCGCAACCACATCGGCATCCTGTCGGAGACCTATTCGTACGCGACGTTCGAAGACCGCATCAAGGCCGACTACTGGTTCCTCGAGGAGATCCTCAACTTCACGGCGAAGAACGGCACGGCCGTTCGGCAGGCGGTGGCCACGGCCAACGCCGAGTCGATCATCGGCACGCAACAGATGGTGCGCGGCAGGCTGGTGAAGTTGCCGGCGCTGGTGCAGGCCGTGCTCGCTGATGTCGTGAGTGAACCGAATCCGTACGTTCCAGACCGGCCGATGCGCCGCCGGTTGAACGGCAGCGAGCGCGTGGAGTCGATGCCGCACTACGGAATGGTCGAGACCACCGAGACGAGCCTCGCTCCCCGGGCTTACGTGATCCCGGCCGCCGCCGGCGCCCCGACCTCGCCGAGCGTACCGAGCGCGGCGGCGCTGCCGGGAACTCCGGGCGCTCCGGGCATGTCGCCGCGTGTTGTCGTCACTCCGGCGGCGCGCATGATGGCCAGCGTGATCGACCGACTCACGGCGCACGGCATCAAGTTCTTCCTCACCAGCCGCGAGGTGACGATCAAGGCCGAGCGCTTCAGGATCGACTCGACCCAGCAGGCGGCACTGGAATTCCAGGGCACGCACAAGCTCCGCACCCTCACCGGAGCGTGGGAACTTACCGACCAGGTCGTGCCCGCCGGATCACTGGTCGTTCCGATGGACCAGCCGCTGGCCCGCCTGGCGTTCATCCTGTTCGATGCGCGCTCCGACGACGGGCTGATGACGTGGAATATTCTCGACCCGCTGCTCGGTGCCACCCCCGCACCGCAGTACTACCCGGTGGTGCGCACGATGGAAATGATACAGAAGTAGACTGGGCCACGCGGAACGCCCGCGCGCCAACATGGCGCGCGGGCGTTCCGTTTTGCCGCTGCCTCTGCCCCTGCCTACGGAAGGGCTGGAATCCGACCCGGCGTCGGTGGTGCACCCAATCGCTCGAGTTCCTGTTCGATGGCCGGTAACTCCGTCGTCAGGATCGGCTTGAGCTTGGCGTACTCGGTGGCAAAGTCCGCCGTGGCGATGGCATACTGCTCGCGGTTGGTCGTCGTTGGCGGAGCGAGCATTCCGTCAGGCGACGCGTTGTTGGCGAACGACTGGATGGACACCGGTACCTGCTCCCCGCGCGACGCGTTGACGGCGTCACCGCGGATTGCCCGTATCGCGAGCGCCAGTCGGGCGTTCACGTCGCGGGCCCGGTCGGCCAGCGCCTTCGGCGCCTGTGGCATCTGGTCCAGCACCCTGACGATCGCGTCCATCTTGGTCTTGGCCGCGGTGGCCACTTCGGACGCGGCTGCAATCTGACGTGTCAGCTTCTGCGCCTGCACACGGAACTCGAGGTTCGCTTCGCGATCGGCAACCGTGGTGGTCGCGGCGGGATCGTGCAGGATACTGAACGACACCGGCCCGGCGAGCGGTGTCTGCACGCCCTTCTCGCGGCGCACCAGCGTCACCGTGTACTTGCCCGGTGGAACGGCTGCGCCACCGCCGGCACCACCAAACCCTCCGCCTGCGCCTCCGCCACCACCACCACCGCCACCGCCCGCCCCTCTCGCACCGCTCGTGCCGGTGGCGCCATCACCCGGCGCATCCAGATCACCGTGCAGGTCCCAAGTGACGCGATGCGCGCCGCGCGCGACGGGGAGCGTCAGGACGCGCCAGACGCGCCCCGACGCATCGGCGATCGAGGCACCCAGCACGACCGGCTCCTCTTCGGCCTCGGCGATGAAATCAGCAGGTGTCGGATAGCTGATCGGCTTGTTCGACTTCTCCGCCGCCTTCTGCGCCTCCACGCGCTTGTCCTTCTTCGACGTCCAGAACGCTTCCTTCAGGGAGTAGGTGATCTGCGCGCCGTAGTCGGGATTGGCCGCGGTAAACAGTGCCTCGCCCTGGGCGCCCTTCCCCGTGCCGCCAAAGGGACCGCGCCGCACGAACGAGATGACATCCTTCATCGGGTAGAGCTTCACCGCGGCGGCCAGCGACTCGGTGCTGACGTCGCGCAGGCTCGAGTAGTCGTCCACGACGTAAATGCCGCGACCGAAGGTGCCGAGCACCAAGTCGTCTTCGCCGCGCTGGATGGCGATGTCGCGCACCTGGATCGTGGGGAGGCCGGGAATCTTCAGCCAGTGCGCCCCGCCGTCTTTGCTCACGTACGCGCCGAACTCCGTGCCGGCAAACAGGAGCTTGGGGTCCACGTGATCTTCGGCGAAGCCGTACACCGTGCCACGCTTGGGCAGGTCGCCGGCAATCGACTCCCACCGGCGGCCCGCGTCGGTGCTCCGCAGCAGGTACGGGGCGAAGTCGCCGTTCTGGTGGTTGTTCACGGCCACGAACACGGTCCTTGCATCGTGCCGCGACGTGATCAGTCGCTGGATGTACGCGTTGGCCGGAACTCCGGGAATCGAATCGGTCTTTCGCCAGTTGACGCCGCCATTCTCGGACACCTGCACCAGCCCGTCATCGGTGCCGACGTACAGCAGCCCCTCCTGCTTCTGCGACTCGGCGATCTGGCTGATGTTGCTGTAGAACGCGGTCGACTGGTTCTTGGCCACGGCATCGGGACCCCACACCTTCCCCATCACCGGCAGCGCATTGCGATCGAGCGATCGCGTAAGGTCGCCGCTCAGGGCCTTCCAGCTGTTGCCGCGATCATCGCTGCGATACAGCCGCTGCGACGCCGTGTACAACCGGGTGCGCGCGTGCGGCGAGATGATGATCGGCGTATCCCAGTTCCAGCGGCTCGGCGCCTCGCCGCGCCCCACCTCGGGCCGGATGCCGATCGCCTCGCCGGTGCGCGCGTCGAACCGCACCATGCCGCCGCCCTGGCTCTCGGCGTAGATCGTGTTCGGATCTTCGGGATCGATGCGCGACACGAAGCCATCACCGCCATTGGTGATGAACCAGTCGGTGTTGAGGATGCCGTTGGTGCTGCGGGTGGCCGCGGGTCCGCACAGCGAGTTGTTGTCCTGCGTGCCGCCGCAGACCCTGTAGAACGGACCGTTGGTGCTGACGTCCACGTCATAGAACTGCGTGATCGGCAGGTTGCCGAAGAAGATCCAGTTCCTGCCGGCGTCCCACGTCTGGTACAGGCCACCGTCGTTGCCGTTGATGTAGTGATCGGGAAAGCGCGGGTCGATCCAGAGCGCGTGATTGTCCACGTGCTTGGACCGTTCGCCGAGGTTCTTCCAGGTGGCGCCACCGTCTTCGGACAGCTGGTTCGTCACGTCCATCGAATACAGTCGCTGCACGTTGAACGGGTCGGTAACCAGCGTGGCGTAGTACATCGGCTGCGCCGTGTAGGGCGAGCGCTTTTCCCAGTTCACGCCGCCGTCGACGGAGCGGAAGATGCCGGCATCGGCCGGGGCCGATTCGATCGTCGCGTACACCACGTCCGGGTCCTTGGGCGAGATCGCCAGGCCGATGCGGCCGAGCGTGCCCGTCGGCAGGCCGCTGGTGATCTTCTTCCAGCTCTTGCCGGCATCGGTCGAGCGGTGAAGCGCGCTTTCCGGACCGCCGTTGATCAGCGTGTAGAAATGGCGGCGGCGTTGCCACGTGGCGGCGATGAGGATGTCCGGATTGCGCGGATCCATCACGACGTCGGTGACGCCGGTGCGCTCGCTCACGGTGATGAGCGACGTCCAGCTCTTGCCGCCGTCGATGGTCTTGTAGAGGCCCCGCTCGCCGCCGTCGGCCCAGAGCGGTCCCTGGGCGGCGACGTAGACGACGTCGCTGTTGCGCGGATCGATGAGGATGCGCGCAATGTGTTCGGACTTCTCGAGTCCCATCCGCTTCCAGCTCTTGCCGGCATCGTCAGAGCGGTACACACCATCGCCGAAGGCGACGCTGCGCTGCGAGTTGTTCTCGCCGGTGCCCACCCAGACGGTGCCTGGATTCCGGGGGTCCAGCACCACGGCGCCGATGGAGAACGACGACTGCCGGTCGAAGATCGGCGTCCAGGTGGCGCCACCATTGTCGGTCTTGAAGACGCCGCCCGACGCGACACCGATGTACATGACACCCGGATTCTCGGGGTGCACCGCGATGCTGGAGATGCGGCCGCCGGTGCCGGCCGCGCCGATCAGTCGCGGCTTGAGCAGCGCGGCCAGCGCACCCGGCATGCCGCGCGCCGGCGTGGAGTCGCTCGCCTCGGCCCGCGTGGTATCGCGCCCACCGCTGTCGCGCCGCGTCGTGGGCAACGCCGCGCGCCGGGTGCTGTCGAAGCGCGTGGCAGGTGGAGTTGCGCGCCGGGTGCTGTCGGGTCGCGCCGTCGGTCTCGCGACGCGCGCGGTGCTATCGGGCCGTGCCGTCGGCGGCTTCGGCTGCTGGGCGCTGACCGGTGTGAGGCCCATCGCGAGCAGGGCGGCGGACGCAACGGCGCGGGCGACGACGATGAAGCGGCGCATCAAAAGGGACTCCGGTTGGGCGGACATTGGCTCGGGAACGCCATGAAAAGTCGCCCGAGGCGTCGACCCGCACCAGAGCCAGTCGCCGGCAGGCCCACTGTCGTTGACTCGAGCATCGTTCAGGCAACACAGAGACGACGAAGAACCGGACGACTACGCCAGCTGATCCCCGATCGGCAGCGACCGAATGCGCTTGCCCGTCGCCGCGAATATCGCATTGCACAACGCCGGGATCACCGGAGGCAGCGCGGGTTCGCCAAGACCCGTCGGTGAGTTCTCCGTCGCCCGGAAGTGCACCTCCACCGGGAACGACCGCTGCATCCGCAACAGGGGATACGCGTCGAAGTTCCCCTGCACCACCCGCCCATTGTCGATGGTGATCTCCTGCCCCAGCGCCGCCGACACGCCATCGATGCACGCACCCTGGCACTGGTTCTCTGCACCGCTGAGGTTGGTGATCTGGGAGCCGACGTCGCCCGCCACCCACACCTTGTGCACCGTCACCTCGCCCTTGGCGCTCACCGAGGCATCCACCACCTCGGCGAAGTACCCCTGATGGCTGAAATGGAAGGCAACTCCCATTCCACGTCCCTTCGGCAGTGTCCTCTTTCCCCACCCCGACTTGTCGCGCACCAGTTCCAGCACGCCGCGCATCCGCTCGGCGTTGAAGGTGTCGGCGGGCAGGGCGACCACGACGGGCGTCATCAGGTCGAGCCGGAACTGCAGTGGATCCATTCCGGCGGCCGTCGCGAGTTCGTCGACGAACGACTGGATGACGAACGCGATGCCGTTGCTCCCGGGCGCGCGCAGGGCCCCGGTCGGAATGCCGTGCGGCAGGCTCGACAGCTCCAGCGAGTAGTTGGGCACGTACCGCGCGGGCCATTCGCCGGCGCGCACTCCTTCGAGGATCACGTGGTTGCGCCAGCCGACCAGCTTGCCGTTCGCATCCACCGCTCCCTTGAGGTAGTGGTACCCCGCCTGGCGATAGTGGCCGTGCCGCATGTCGTCCTCGCGCGTCCACAGCAGCTTCACCGGCGCGTTGACGACGCGCGAGATCCACGCCGCCTCCACCATATAGTCGTTCTTGAGCCGGCGGCCGAAGCCGCCGCCGATCCGCGTCAAGTGGATGGTGATGTCGCTGCCGGCGATTCCCATCGTCCTCGAGACCAGGTCGCGCCCGGGCTGCGGCATCTGCGTGGGCGCCCAGATCTCGAGCTTGCCGTCCTTGAAGTGCGCCGTGCAATTCTGCGGCTCGAGCGTGGCGTGCGAGATGAACGGATAGAAGTACGCCGCCTCCACCACCTTGGCCGCACCGGCAAATGCGGCGTCGACGTCGCCATCCTTGCGCACCGAGCGGTCAGCGGGCTTCCGCGACAGCTCCGCGGCGCGCTGGGCAAACCACTCGCTGCTCTGCTGCGCGGTGGCGCCCTCGTCCCATTTCACCTGCAGCTGCGCGCGCGCCATCTTGGCGTTGTACCAGCTGTCGGCGACGATGGCGACGCCCGGCATCAGGCCGTCGAGCGCAGTGCCGACGCCGTCAACCACGAACGCGTGCTTGACGCCCGGGAGCTTCTTGATGGTGGCGAGGTTCGCGCTGCCCACCTTGCCAGCGAACACGGGGCACTTCTCGAAGACCGCGTGCAGCATTCCCGGCACCGTGACGTCGATGCCGAAGATCGGCTTGCCCGTGGCGATGGCCTTGTTGTCGACGCCCGGGATGCGCTTGCCGAGCAGGCGGAAGGTCTTGGGATCCTTGAGCGTGACCTTCGCGAGGTCGGGCACGGGCAACGTCGCCGCGGTGGCTGCGAGCTTGCCGTAGCTGAGCCGGCGCCCCGTCGGGTTGTGCGAGACGGCCGCCTTCGACGTCGTGAGTTCGCTCTCGGGCACGTTCCACGTCCTGGCGGCGGCGGCCACGAGCATGGCGCGCACGGCGGCACCGAGGCGGCGGTGGTTGTCGTAGTTCATCGGCGTGCTCAGCGAGCCGCCGGCGAACTGCCGGCCGTACTTCGACTCGTCGCTCAGCGCCTGTTCGATGGTCACCTGCGACCAGTCGACGTCGAGTTCCTCGCAGATGATCATCGGCAGCGACTGCTTGACGCCCTGCCCTTCTTCGGGGTTCTTGGCGATGATCGTGATCTTGCCATCGGGGTGGATCTTGATGAACGCATTCGGGACGAACGGATCGCCTTCCGCGGGCCCGGCGGCGTCAGCATCGCTCGGCGCGAAGTACGAGCCGAGCATCAGGCCGCCGCCGGCGAGCGCGACGACCTGCAGGAATGAGCGGCGATGGACGTTGAGGGAGCTCATGAGTTATTCCTCCCCCGCCTGATCGTCGGCGCCCTTGGACCCCGGCACGCCCGACAGCGCGGCAGCCCGATGCACGGCCTGCCGGATGCGATTGTACGTGCCGCAACGGCAGATGTTCTGCATGGCCGAGTCGATGTCGGCGTCGGTGGGATTCTTGGTGGTCTTCAGCAGCGCCGCGGCCACCATGATCTGTCCCGCCTGGCAGTAGCCGCACTGCGGCACGTCGATCTCATCCCACGCCCGCTGCACGGGGTGCGCACCGTCCTTCGACAGCCCCTCGATGGTCGTGATCTTCTGGCCGGCCACCGCCGAGATCGGCAGGACGCAGGCTCGCACCGGCACGCCCCCAAGATGCACGGTGCAGGCGCCGCACTGGGCGATACCACAGCCGAACTTGGTTCCCTTCAGGTCGAGGATGTCGCGGAGCACCCAGAGCAGGGGCATCTCCGGCGGGGCATCCACCGTCGTGGACTTGCCGTTGATCGTCAACGAAATGGGCATCGGAGGGGGCTCGGGGGGAGTGTGCTGCCAAGAGACGATAAGGGACCGCGGCGCCGGTCGGCGTGGTGTCGCAGGCTGGGAAGATGTGCGAACTTCGGGTCGGCAGTCAACAGACGGTCACCTTTTGACCTTGGCGGTCGTCCGCTAGAGCACAGGAGGAGTTCATGGCAACAGCTGGTCGCACCATCCGGCAGGGCGCCATCGTTGGCCTCATTGCCTTCGCGTCCGTCGCCGTCTTCTATGCTGCCTTCGACGTGCTGGCCGCGCGCGGCACGCTGTACACGGTGAACCTGCTTGGGAAGGCAGTCTTCCAGGGACTGCGCGACCCGTCGGTCCTGCAAATGCCGATCGCCCCCGATTTCACGGCGATCGCCTGGTACAGCGGACTGCACCTCGTGCTCTCGCTGGCGATTGGGCTGATCGTGACGGGACTCGTGGATCGCGCGGAGCAGGATCCCTCGCAGGGATCGCTCGTCCTGGCCGTGATCGTCGGCGGCTTCGTGATCACCATCGCGGTGGTCGGCGTGATTTCCGAGTCCATCCGGCCAGTGCTGCCGTGGTGGTCGATCGTCGTGGCCAACGGTGCGGCCAGCGCCTGCGCGGGTGTCTACCTGCTGCGCGTCCGGCCGGGTATCGGGCGGCGGCTCAACCCGTTCGTGATCTGAGACTGCCGCGCCGACCGCAACCGCGTGGAGCGACTACAGGCTCCACGCCGCGGGCAGGCGATCCCAGCGATGCGGCCGCAGCAATGAGCGTACCGCGTCCGGAAGCACCCGCCGCTCCACCGCGTCGACGTTCGCGCGCACGTGCGCCGGACGCCGCATGCCCGGGATGACGGTGTTCACCGCCGGGTGCGAGATCGCAAAGCGCAGCGCGGCCTCGGGAAGCGCCAATCCCGCAGGCAGCGCGGCACGCAGCGCCTCGACGCGCTGTACGGTGGCACCCAGGTTCTCCGCTCCGAAGTAGATGCGACGGAAGTCTCCCTCGGGGAATGACGAGTCGGCGCGAATCTGCCCGGCCAGCGACCCCTCGTCGAACGGCACGCGCGCGATCACGGCAACGCCAAGCTCCTGGCACAGCGGGAACAGTTCGTCCTCTGGCGCCTGGTCGAAGATGTTGTAGATCACCTGCACCGCATCCACCACACCGGTGCGCAGCGTCTCGAAGCAGTTCCACGGCTCCCAGCGGTTCACGCTCACGCCGACCGCGCCAATGAGCCCCTCGCGCCTGAGGTCGTCCATCGCGCGCTGCCACCGCTCATCGCGTGCCCAGGCGTCTTCCCACACGTGAAACTGCATCAGGTCGAGGCGCGGCAGCCCGAGGTTCTCGAGCGATTTCTCCGTGTACTCGCGGATGTGATCGGGTGGGAAGCAGTCGTCGAGCGTGAAGCCGCGCTGCGAAGGCCAGGCGAAGTTCTTCGGCGGGATCTTGGACGCCGTGAACAGGCGGCGTTCCGGGCGCGCGCGCACCAGCCGGCCGAGGATCCGTTCGCTCGCGCCGCGCCCGTAGCCCCATGCGGTATCGAAGAAGGTCACCCCGGCGGCGACGGCCGCCTCGAGTGAGAGCGCGACCTCGTCGTCGTCCGAGCCCGACCAGTTGGCCAGCCCCCACATGCCATAGCCGAGTGCGGAGACGGGCCAGCCGAGGCGGCCGAAGGGACGGGTCTGCATACGACCCAATGTACCGGTGTTGGTGTGCCGTCGCTCGCGCGACGGCGCCTAGCCCGCCGTCGCGCGCCGGCCGTAGATTGCCACGGTGTTCGGTCCCTTCTCTCCACGCCGAGTCGTCGTCGGCACCGGCGCCCACGCCGCGATCATCGCGGCCCTGCGCGCGTGCCGTCCCGAACTCGAGTTTCGCGGCGCCCCGCACACCGAGGTCACCGCCGTCGACCTCGCCTGGGCCGACACGTATGTCGGCTTCAAGCGGCCGCCGGACGCCGTGTCGATGGGAAGCGTGCGCTGGGTGCACTGCACCGGCGCGGGCGTGGACTCGTGGCTCGCACCCGTGGAGCTCGACCGCTCGATCCTGCTGACGCGCACCCCCGAGTCTTTTGGCTCGGCGATCGCCGAGTGGGTGGTGGCGCGTGTCCTCGCCTTTCAGCAGCAACTCACCGAACTCGCGGTGGCTCAGCGTGAGCATCGATGGGCACCGCGCGACATCGCGCTGGTCGCCGGCACCCGCGCGCTGGTCGTCGGCACGGGGGATGTCGGCGGCGCCGTCGCCTCGCGGCTCACCGCGCTCGGCGTCGAGGTGTCTGGCGTTTCGCGCACGGGGCGAGGCGAGCACGCTGCCTTCCGAGCCGTGCATCCGGTGAGCGCGCTACCCGGGCTCGTGGCCGAGGCGCAGTGGATCGTGCTGACGATTCCCGACACGCCGGCAACGCGCGGACTCTTTTCGCTTGCCGTGATGGAACGCTGCCGAGGCGCGGTGCTGATCAACGCTGGCCGCGGCTCGGTAGTCGATGAAGCGGCGCTTCCCGACGCGCTCGCCCAAGGTTGGCTGCGCGGCGTTGCGCTCGACGTCTTCGCGGTGGAACCGTTGCCCCCGGCGTCGCCACTCTGGGATCACCCGCGCGTGCTGCTCTCGCCGCACTGTTCGGGGCGCACCACTGTCGAAGGCGCGGCCGGTGGGTTCCTGGAGTGTCTCGAGTCTCTGGAGCGGGGACAGATGCCCAAGTGGACGGTTGACCGCGACCGGGGCTACTGAGAACCGGCAACCGCCGCAGGTTCCGCTCCCCACACGCCGCCCTATCCGTCCCTGCCCATCTCCGCCGGGAGCGCGTGCATCTGCCGCCGCTTGTCCGATTCGACAAGCAGCTGGGTGACGAACCGCTGTCCCTCACCGAGGCGCTCCACCTCGATGGCCACGGCTTCCACCCCGCGCTCGATGGATGCCATCCGGTCGAACAGCTCCGACGGGATCTGCATGGATGCCGGCTGGCCGGCACGCCGCCAGATCCGTCGTGCGTAGCCGATGGAGACTGGAATCAGAAGCACCATCGCCATGCCCAACCCGCCGAGGACAACGGCTTCCGGCGGAATGTCAGGACCCGAGGGACGCTCCTCGACCACGACGCCGGGAATCGACGCGGCGGTGGCGACCTGCGCGTCGGCGGCGGCGAGTTGCTTGTCGACGTCCGCCTGCCGGGCGTCAAGCGCCGCGAGCCTGGCTTCGATGCCCTTGACGTCCGCGGGGTTCGTGTTGTTCTCCATCTGCTGCTGCAATTCGCGGCGCTGACCGTCGAGCGCATTCCGCTGGTTGCGCAGTTCCCTCTGCATGAGGCGCGCCGCCTCGTACATCTCGGTGGCCGTCGGCGCAGTCCGGGCGGCAGGCGCGAGCACGGGCGCGACGTTCTGGCTGGTTGAAGCTGGCGCTTGCATCGGAAACCTCGGCTGGTGCGATGGTGGGGACGCCAATCCCTACGCCGCAATCTAGCGTGGCGTTTCGGGCGCCACGGGCCGGAGACCAGCGTGGAGCAGCATGGGGCAGCGTGGTGAAGCGTGGTGAAGCGTGGTGAAGCGCGGACAGGTGAAGCGCGGACGCTTGACGCGGGGCCGGAAAATCCCGATGCTGGGAGCTTCGTTCTGGTCGACCTGTTCCGCACCCGCGGGGCGAGGCGGCCAGGCCAATGGAGGTGCCCCCCATGCTCCAGTCCCCTGTTCCCCGTCGTTCGTTCCTCGCCCGCCTCGCCGTCGGTGGTGCCGCCCTTGGTGCGGCAGTTGGCGGCACGGCGCTCCTCCCCGCCATCGCCGGCGCGGCATCCCCCGGCGAGGAGCTCGACGCCTGGTTCCGGGCCATGAAAGGCCCGAACAAGGTCATCTATGATTGCGTGGGCGCGGCCGGTGCACCGGATGCCGTGCTCTTCGCCCGCAACATCATCAAGTTCAGCGCCGACAAGCTCGGGACCAAGGATGCCGACATGAGCGTGATCGTGAGCTTCCGGCACTTCGCAACGCCGTTCGGTTACAACGACGACATGTGGGCGAAGTACCAGCCCATGGTCGAGATGCTGCAGATCGACGACCCCGCGACCAAGAAGCGCGCCGCACGCAACTGGCTGTTGCACGACCTCGTGTTTGGTGAGGCAGGCGCAAACCTGCCTGGGCTCCGCGGGCACGGCGTGAACTTCGCTGTCTGCGGCGCGGCGACCGAGTTCTTCGCGAAGCAGCTCGCCGGACCGAATGGCGATGCCAAGAAGATCGAGGCCGAACTGGCCGCCAACCTCATTCCGGGTGCGAAAATGATGCCGGCCGGCGTCGTCGGCGTGCAGCGCGCACAGAAGGTGGGCTTCGCCTATACCTACGCGGGCTGACCGACGCGCCATTCGGCTGCGACTCGAAAGGAAATGGTGCGGCGGACGGTGGGCGGGGGCGATAACATGCCCCCGCCCACCAACCGCCGGTTGTCACCCATTTACTTTCTGGCAGGAGTCTTATATACTCATGATCATGAGTCAGCGCCTGCAGGTTCTCCTCGACGAGTCGGAGTTCGCCGAGATCCGCCGCATTGCCCGGCGCCACCGCGTGACGGTGGCCGAGTGGGTGCGGCAGGCACTGCGTGCGGCCCGGCGCGACGAGCCGGCGGTCGCACCGCACCGCAAGCTCGCCGCGGTGCGCGAGGCGGTGCGGCACGCGTACCCAACGGCCGACATCGACGTCATGCTCGCCGACATCGAGCGGGGGTATCTGGGGAGCGAGCCGTGATCTTCGTCGATTCGAACATTCCCATGTACCTCGTCGGCGCGCCGCACCCCCTCAAAGACGCGGCGCGCGCGGCCATCGAGCGGTGCGTCCACCGCGGAGAACGGATGGTCACGAGCGCCGAGGTGATGCAGGAGATCCTGCACCGCTTCGTGGCCATCAGGCGTCCCGAGGCCATTCAGGCGGCGCTGGATGTGCTCGCCGGAGTTGTGGACAATGTGTTCCCCATCGAGGCGGTCGACGTGACCAATGCGCGCGACGTCCTGCTCTCGCGCGCTCGGCTGTCCGCGCGTGATGCCCTTCACGTGGCAGTAATGAAGCGGCACGGCATCGAGCGCGTGATGAGCTTCGATGCGGGGTTTGACGCGGTCGGGTGGATCGAACGGGTGTACTGAGCGGGAGTCCGGCGCGCGCGTGCCGGTGAATTCCGGGTGACGTACCTTCGCACGCTCCTCCTGCCCGAGGCCCCCGTGGACGCGCCCAACCCTGGCAGCGCCGCGCCGTCAGCGCGTATCGCGTCGCTCGACATCATCCGCGGCGCGGTGATGGTGCTGATGGCCGTCGACCCTATGCGGGTCTTTTCCGGTCTGCCGGCCGGCGGAGCCACCGCGGGCATTTTCTTCACCCGGTGGGTCACGCACTTCTGCGCCCCGGCGTTCGTCTTCCTCGCCGGCACCAGCGCCTTTCTCCACGGCCGCCGGCACACCGACCTGACGAAGTTCCTCCTCGCTCGCGGCGTGTGGCTCGTCGTGCTCGAGCTGACGGTGCTGCGCCTGGCCTGGACCTTCAACTTCGACTTCGCGCACTACGAGATGGCGGGAGTGAGCTGGGTCATCGGCTGGTGCCTGATCGCCCTCGCCGTGCTCGTCCGGCTGCCCCTGCGTGTCACGGCGGGCTTCGGCATCGCCGTCATCGCCTTGCACAACCTGGTCGGTCTTCCGCTCAGCGGCCTCATCGCGTCACTCCGCGCCGGCGGCGCCGCGCTCGCGAAGGTGCTGTACGTCGGCTTCTTCGAAGGCCCATACAGTTCGGTGCCGATGGACCGAGCCTGATCGTGCTGTATTCCTTTGTTCCGTGGGTCGGCGTGATCGCCGCGGGCTACGCATTTGGGGCGGTCGTGACGCTTCCGGCAGAGCGGCGTGACCGCCTCTGCTACCAGTTGGGAGTCGGCGCGATGGCTCACCGTATTCGGCAAGGTGCCGTTCTTCTATTACGTGCTCCACATCCCGCTCATCCACGCGCTGGCGGTCGTCGTGTCGCTCGTCCGGCTGGGCGCGGTGAGTCCGTGGCTGTTCGCCAACCACCCGATGGGCAATCCGCCGGCGCCCGAGGGATACACGTGGAGCCTCGCGCTGCTGTACCTGGTGGTGGCGATCGCCGTCGTTGCGCTCTATCCGGCCTGTCGATGGTTTGCCGGCCTCAAGGCGCGCCGGGATGACTGGTGGCTGCGCTACCTGTAGCTTGCAGCATGGCACCGGAACACTTCGATCTTCCACTCTCGGTGGCGCCAGGCGACATCGACGATCTCGGGCACGTGAACAACGTCGTCTACCTGCACTGGGTGCAGGATGCGGCGATCGCCCACTGGTCGGCGGCGGCCACGGCGGAACAGCAGGCGGAGGTTGCGTGGGTCGCCATCCGCCACGAGATCGATTACAAGCATCCGGCGATGCCGGGCGACGCGATCATCGCACGCACCTGGGTGGGGACGGCCGATTCGCACCGGTTCGAGCGGCACACCGAGATCTTGCGCGCCACCGACGACAAGGTGCTGGCGCGTGCCCGCACACTCTGGTGCCCGATCAATCGGGCGACGGGACGGCTGACGCGCGTCAGCGACGAGGTGCGGGCGCGGTTTTCGGTGCCGGGGTAGAGCGGGTCTCACACGGAGACCGGAGGGGTACGGACGCGGAGGAAACCACGGCGCCGTCTTCGGTGACCTAGTGCGTGACAACCTCTTCCGTGATCAAGTGCGTGACAACTCCAAAGGAGCAACCTGAATGCGCTCTCTCGCTCGATTGGCAGCCGCTGCCGTGCTCGTCACCTTCGCCACGCCGCCGCTTGCCGCTCAGTCACACCCGCTCGCCGGCCGCTGGCAGATCGACTACGAGCGGGGCAAGCGCATCGAGAACGACGAGGTCACGGTCATTCGCGGCACGGCCACGCTGACACTCGAACTGCGCGGCGACTCGCTGGTGGGGACGCTGGTGCGTCCCGCCTCGGCCGAGCAACCTGCTCCCGAGCCTCAGCGCTTCGCTGCCAAGCCCACAGCCACGGGCGCCGTCTTCGTGGTCAGGACGGTGGCGACGAACAACGACAACGGCGAGATCACCACGCGCGAAGCGGTGATGACGTGGACGCTCACCGCCAAGGGTGATGCGCTGGAGGGAACGCTGCTGTTCGCCGTCCCGAGCATGGACTTCCCGGCCGAGCCGACGGTGGTGACGGGGAAGAGAACGACAGAATAGGACAGAGTACGACAGAGTACGACAGAGTACGACAGAGTACGACAGACGCAGGCGGGGCTAGCGTGGAAACCCGCTCTGGCTGAAGATCGCCCGCGTGCAGAACGGCATGCGCGGGTTGTCGAGCACCGTGCCGGCGAGCGTCGAGGCCCCGACGAGGAGCCTGACCACCACCCCGCCGGCAGGCACGTACGTGTCGCGCGCACGGTCGGTGGTCTGCAGGACCAAGTCGAGGATTGCCCGCTCCGACGGAAAGCGCGCGAGGTCACGAGAGGCGCGGTCGTACGCCTGCCTGACGTCCGAGCCCGTACCAAACACCAACTCGCGCACGTTGGTGCAGGACGAGAGTGACAGCTGTTGGAGCGCCTCGTAGCGGATGGGACGCGGCTCCGCCGTATTGCCGGCGGTCCTCAGCAACTGGTCCCGCAGGTATTCAGCCGTCGGAGTGTTGGAGAATTGCGGGAACCGTGTGGCACCCGCGCCCGGAGGCTTTGCCGCCACGACCGCGGTCGCACGCGGGTTGCCGGTGAGCGTGTAGAAGCGCCCGAGTCCGTCGCGCCCGATCTCGACGATCACACGTCCAATGAGCCCGTCGATCGCAAACGTGCCGTTGTCGATGATGGCAAAGCCGAACCCGATGATGCTCTTGAGTGCGGCCTCGGCCTCGGCGCGCTGCCCGACGGCGAGGTGATACGCGGCGCGCGACACGCCCGCGTAGGCCAGCTCCTTGGTGGCCGCGAAGCGCATGATCGGCATCTGGAAGATCATCGCATCGTCAGGATACGGCAGCACGAATCGACCGCCGAGGATGTCCACCGCGGGAGCGCGGGCGATGAGGTCGTACTGCGTCCAGAGCGGCGCGGTGGCGACAGTCTGCAGGTAGGCCACCTCCCGGGCGGACAACCCTGCTGCCGCCGCCTCGAGGATCGACTGGCTGCTCGGGCCGCTCCACGAGCCGGGCTGGGCGGTCGGAAACATCCCGGCCGTCAGCTCCGCACCATTCCACGGCCGCACCGCGCGGTCGCTGACGGGGCGCAACGGAAAGGCGCCGGCGTTCTCCCGTTCTGGGTTCATCGCGGCGAGCGCCAGCCCCGCCTGCATGGGCGTCGTGCGTGCATCCCTGGACGGCGCGAAGGGTCGCGTCGCCTCGCCCTGCACCAACCGCGCGCGCGTGTTCGTGAATGTCATGCGCCATACATATCCACGCGAGACGGTCACCACCCCGATCGGCACCATGGCCAGGATGGCCACGGCAATCGCGGCATCGCGCAGCACGCGCCCGAGACGGCGCAGCCAGTGCGAGCCCCTCGAGGTCTCCCCAGCGCCGGCGCCGGCCGCCTTGCCGCCCAGCGGAGCGCGCACCGGCACCTGCCCTTCCCGCGGCGCGCCAAACCACTCGCCGGCGGGGCGTTCGCGTTCACCAATTTTCGATTGCGTCATTCGCTCATACCGGCGTGGGTTCGATTTCGCTGGGGTAGCGCAGCAGCTCATCCACCGCCTCGCGCGATGCGATGAGCCGCCGCACCTCGTCGGACAGTTCGCTGGCAATCTCGATGTGCGTGGTGATGCCCTGCACCGACATCGAACCGGCATGCATGCGCAGGAGGTTCAGGCGAATGGTCTCGAGCGCACCTACCGCGTCGCGCAGCCGACCGTACGCCAGGTCGCGTTCCTCGCGCAGCGGCGTGTGCGCGTCGTCCGCGGCCGCGGCGCCACTCTGCGTGATCGCCTCGTTTAGCGCCTCGTATCGGGCGCGCAGCGCCTGCGCATCGTCCTGCAACCGACGCAGGAGTTCGGGAAGCGCGCCCAGCGCGCCGCGCGCGGCCTTCGGCAGGGACTCGTACAGTTGCTCCGCCGCCATCCCCAGCGACAGCTCGGTGGCCCGGTGCGTCATCGCCGATGCCACTGGCGCTCCGTGGTGCAGGCGCCGCGCGACCGTGAAACCGAGCGTACCGATGGGCCCGTTCCAGAACGCACCCCAGAACTCGGTGTCGACCTCGCGATGCAACGACTGAAGGAGGCGGTTCGCGTAGGCGGCCAGGGCGGCAACGCCTCCGACGGCCGCGAACACCGGCCAGACGAGCCGCGCTGTTCCGCGACCGTGCCCCGACACGAACGCATAAGCCATGACCGGGAGCGCGACGATCAGCGCGTTTGTCGCCACGCGCGCCGTCGCCTGCACCGCGCGCTCGAGCCAGACGAACGTTCGTCCGGGCTGCACCGCAAGCTCCTCACGCGCGCTTTCCAGCTCCGACCTGAACGCCGGGGCGAGGTCGTCGTGGGTGAAGCCGAGCGAGAGCAGGCGGCGCGCCTCGTTCACGACGAAGGCGAGCGGCGCGACAATCGCGCCCGCGACGAGCGTGGCGAACCCGGCCGTAAGACTGAACTGCGCCGACACGAACGTCCCCACGCCAACCAGTGCGCTGAGGTAGATGACCGTGCCGCCACTGTCCATGCGTCCGCCACGCTTGACGAACCCACGGAGCACCGCAGGTAGTTCGCGACGTTGCTCGATGGCCACGCCAAGCTGCTCGGCCAGCGCCTGTGCGCTGGCCGGTCGGTCGGCGGGATCCTTGGCGAGACAGCGATCGACGAGCAGGGCAAGCTTGCGCGGCACCGCAATGCCCAGCGAAGCCAGCGGCTCGGGCGCGTCACTCACATGCCGCGCAAGAATCTCGGTGGCTGACTTCCCCTCGAACGGCAGGCGCCCGGAGAGCGCGTAGTACGCGGTGACTCCCAGCGAGTAGAGGTCGCTGCGCGCATCGACTTCGCGCCCCAGCGCCTGCTCTGGACTCATGAACTCGGGCGTGCCGGCTGCGCGCCCGGTCGACGCCTCACCCGTGATGGCGGCGATGCCGAAGTCGGCCACCAGTGCGCGTCCGGTGGCCGTCTCCAGCAGGACGTTGTCGGGCTTCACGTCGCGGTGCACCACGCCGTGGCCGTGCGCGTGATCGAGCGCCCACGCCACCTCGCGCAACACACGCGCCCCCTCGCTGGCCGAGAGCGGGCCGCGTGTTCGCACACGCTCGGCGAGCGTCACCCCCTCGACCAGCGGCATGACGAAAAAGACATAGCCGTCCTTCTCGTCCACCGCGTGGATGGGAACGATATTCGGGTGCGACAGCTTGGCGGCGAGCCGCGCCTCGCGCACGAAGCCGTCGCGCAGCGCTGGGCGCTCCGCGAGCTCGGGCGGGAAGAGCTTGATGGCGACCATCCGGTCGAGGTGCACCTCGCGTGCGAGATATACGATGCCCATGCCGCCGCGACCGATCTCGCGATCGATGTAGTAGCGGCCGGCAAGCGCCTGCTGGAAAGCAAGGAAAAGCGGGTCGGCGGAGGGCTGGCTCACGGGGTCGAAGATACCCCGCCGCGTCCCGACGGGCGAGGCGCTACCAGGCGCCCCCGCACTCAGGGACGGCGCCCGCCAGATCGGCCACCGTCGCCGGGCGGGCCCGCGACGCAAGCTCTCCCGGCTGGCGGCCAAGGCGTCGGCGCGTTAGCTCATTGAGTTGCCGGACGGCCGCAAGAGTCCTCGACCCATGGCTGATCGCCGTACGGAGACTTCGGCCGGCTCGTCGGCTCAAACCAGCCAGGCTGTATTCCGATCCTCTGACCAATCCATGCATGAGTCGCTGCTCGCGACTGACGAGGCACCGTACGGCGTTTTCGCGGGCTCTTCCCCTCTTCTCGCCACGCACTCCCCTCCGGACGCCGGGAGCCGTCGGCGGCTGCCACCGCGTCCAGCCGTCGACAAGTGGACGAGGTCGCCGCGGCTTCACGATCATCGAGATGTTGGCCGTGATCGCCATTGTCGGTGTGCTTTCGAGCATCGGTTATGCGCGGATCACGAGCGTTCTCGAGCACGCCAAGGTGGCCCGGGCCATCGGCGACCTCGTGACGATTTCGCAGGAGCTGGCCACCATGGACACGCTCCCTCCGTCGCTCGCGGCGATCAAGCGCGGGCACCTGCTCGACCCGTGGGGCCGCGCCTACGTGTACTACCCGTTCCCGACAGGCATTGCCCCTCCGAATGATGCCCGGCAAGACCGATTCCTCGTGCCCATCAACTCCCGATTCGACCTGTACAGCCTGGGCCCCGACGGCCAGTCAATGCCGCCGTTGACCGAGAACCAGAGCCGGGACGACATCGTGGTTGCTGGGGATGGTGGCTTCACCGGCCGGGCAGTGGAGTACTAGCGCATGACGCGACGCAATCGCTCCCACCGGCACAAGGCGAGCCGGAAGCAACGCAAACGCGACGCGGCGGTAAAGGCCGTGGCGGAGTTCTACATTGAGGTCGCCAAGTCGCTTGACCTCCCGCCCAAGGCAGTGCCGGTTGCGCCGCCACCTCCTCCCCGACTGACGAGAGAGGAGGCGATTCGTGCAATCCGCGCCAGGCCTGCGTTGCACGTGGTCAGGGAGTGGTGGCTGCCGGGCGTCGCAGCGCTGATTCTCGCCGTGACGGGTGCGTACTACTGGTGGCCGGCAGGAAAGGCAGCCGTGCCCGAGGACTTCCGGGGAACGTGGGTTACCGGAAACGCCACCTACGCCGGCCGCATGATCGTGGTCTCCATGGAGACCATCGAGATCGTCGCGGGTCGCCGTGCCGCCACGGGTCCCGTCGCCGTGACGTCGTCAAGGGTCGATACCACGACCCAGGGCATTCGGCTCCGGGTCGTGTACGGAGCGACCGGCAGGGAGCAGACGCTGGAGATGATGCTGCACCCGGGGCGCCCGACAACGATGACCTTGCTCCGACCGGCCAATGTGGTTTGGGAGCGACTCGAGGGATTGCCCGCATCGCCGCCCGCTCAGGCGGTCGCGCCGAATCCGTAGGTCGGCGGCGGCGGGTCGCCGTCGCGGGTCGCCGTCGCGGGTCGCCGTCGCGGGTCGCCGTCGCGTTGCCACCGCCCGGCGCAGCCTGCATACTCTGACGGCTGACGACATCGTTTCCCACAACTTCCCGTCTCCCATGAACCGCCGCGCACTCTCCCTGCTGATCTCGCTCGTCACCGCCGTCACGATTCCTGCGCAGGCCCAGCGACGGCCGGCCGCCCCGCCGGTTCGTGCGTTGTTCGACGTGACCGAGGCGACCATTCCGCAACTGCAGGCGGCGCTCACCGACGGACGCGTGACGTCGCGCGAACTCGTGCTGCTGTACATGGCGCGCATCGCCACCTACGACCGCACCGTCAACGCGACTCTGACGATCAGCCGCACGGCGCTCGCCGAGGCCGACGCGCTCGACCGCGAGCGGGCGCAGGGGAAGGTGCGCGGGCCGCTGCACGGCATCCCCGTGGCCCTCAAGGACAACATCCATACGACGAACATGCCCACCACCGGCGGTGCGCTCGCCTTCAAGGGGCTGGTGCCACCGTACGAGGCAACGCTCACCAGGAACCTCAAGGACGCCGGCGCGATCATCCTCGCCAAGACGGTGCTGACGGAACTCGCCAACTGGGTAGCCGGCAGCCCCACGCCGATGCCCGCCAACTACAGCGCAGTCGGCGGCTACGGCATGAACCCGTATGATCCGCGCCCCGACCCGCGCGCCGGCACCAACGACGGACGTCCGGCGCTGTTCACCGGCGGATCGAGTTCGGGCATTGGAACGGCGGCGAGCTTCTGGGCCGCCAACGTCGGCACGGAGACCTCGGGCTCGATCCTGAGCCCGGCCAACCAGAACATGCTCGCGGCGATCAAGCCCACGGTGGGACGCATCAGTCGGTACGGCGTGATTCCCATCACGGCCGACCAGGACACCCCGGGCCCCATGGCGCGCACCGTCGAGGACGCGGCGATCATGCTCGGCGCGCTCGAGGGCGCGCAGCCCGACCCCAACGACCCGGCCACGCGCGCCTGCACGCCACCGGCCAACGGCGATTATCGACCGCACCTCAAGCGTGACGCGCTCAAGGGAGCGCGCATCGGC
>ERZ1292630.192-Hain-H41-02um-R3-192-length-67545-cov-29_pt3 | contig 26308 bp, 25 predicted proteins | sample MGYA00564408_ERZ1292630 | MGnify/ENA primary metagenome ERZ1292630 (study PRJEB36523, sample SAMEA6512641) | groundwater metagenome | collected 2019-01-08 | study: AquaDiva: Metagenomics assemblies of 32 groundwater samples
TCACTATTAAGAACTTTTTGTAATTTTTTCATTTTATATTAATGCCCAATTCACTTTTAACTCCCCAGAAAATCATCATCGCATCACGAGAAAGCTTACTTGCCATGTGGCAAGCCAAGTTTATTCAGAAATGTTTATGCGAATTATACCCGCAAACTGAAATCAGCATACTCGGCATGACAACACGCGGCGACCAGATTCTTGATCAATCCCTATCTAAAATCGGTGGAAAGGGCTTGTTCATTAAGGAATTGGAGCAGGCCCTGGAAGATGGGCGCGCCGATATTGCTGTGCATTCAATGAAAGATATGCCCATGAATGTACCCGAAGGATTCAAACTTGCGGCCATTACTGAACGGGAAGACCCTCGCGATGCTTTTGTTTCCAACCAATATGCCAGCCTGGAAGCATTGCCCGAAGGCAGCATCGTTGGCACATCAAGCTTGCGGCGTGAAAGCCAATTGCGCGCACAATTCCCGCATCTCCAGGTACAGCCGCTACGCGGCAATGTCCAGACTCGACTGCGTAAACTCGACGAAGGGCAATATGCCGCGATCATTTTAGCCGCAGCTGGTTTAAAACGGCTTGAGTTATCCCATCGCATCACGGCACTATTGAATCCTGAACAAAGCTTGCCTGCGGTAGGACAAGGCGCTCTGGGAATTGAGTGTCGATCTGATCGTGAGGATTTAGTTGAGCTTTTGCAACCCCTGCATCATCAGGAAACCGCCTATTGCGTCGAAGCAGAGCGTGCCTTGAGTCGCGTATTGGGAGGAAGTTGCCAGGTACCGCTGGGAGCATTTGCTGAAATTATCAATGGCACACTTCAGTTGCGTGGATTCGTCGCCCAGCCTGACGGCAAACGCATCGTCAGCGATGCATTAAATGGCCAACCAGAAACTGGTATCGCCATGGGACAACAATTAGCCCGGAAGCTAATCACGCAAGGCGCTGATGAGATCTTGGCAAACCTGGCCCCTGCTGACGGCTGGAAATAGCATTGCCTCCAACAAGCAAACCATTAATGGGAATTAATGTTCTGGTTACTCGTCCAGCACATCAATCTGCTTTTCTTGCAGAGGGTATTCGCGCTATCGGCGGCAATCCAGTCCTGTTTCCGGTATTGGAAATAACCGATGTGAAGGATTTGACCCCTTTGATAGATTTAATTAATCGCTTGCATGAATTTGATTGGGCAATATTTGTCAGCCCCAATGCGGTCAATAAGGCTATGGATTTGATCAGCAAGCTGCGCTCATTACCTCCTCATTTAAAAATGGCCGCCGTCGGAAAAGGTACTGCAGATACATTAAAGCATTACGGTGTCAGCGAAGTGTTAATTCCAACCGGACAATTTGATAGCGAAGCATTACTCAAGCAGGAAGAACTACAAAACATAGCCGGTAAGCGTATTGTTATTTTCCGTGGCAATGGCGGCAGGCAGTTACTGGGCGACATACTCACTCAACGCGGCGCAATCCTGGAATACGCAGAATGCTATCAGCGTGGGAAACCAAATATTGATACAGCACCATTGTTAACCGCTTGGTCACAAGGCAAGATACATGCCGTGATCATCACAAGTAGCGAAGGATTACATAATTTATTTGACATAATGGGTGAGCTTGGCCAACAATTGCTAAAATCGACCCCGGTTTTTACAGCTCATGAGCGTATTGCTCAAACAGCCAAAGGGCTGGGGCTGAAAAAAATTGTGAAAGCATCCTTTGTTGGGGATGAAGGTTTGCTGGAAAGCCTGCAAACATACTTTAAGACCATCAGAAATAGCACAACTTAAAGAAAGAATATGGAAGAAAGCACTCAAAACAAAACCAAGTCAAGGCATCCCATCACATCGCTTCTATTTGCCATTATTGGCATCAATGTCATTTGCAATCTGTGGTTCAACATTAACGATTATCAGCTCTACCGCAATGAGGAGAATATATGAGATTAATACTCTGGCTATTGGCGCTGTTTGCTGCCGCTGTAGCTGTAGCACTTGCTGCTAAATATAATACAGGCCACGTTTCACTGGCGATGCCGCCCTATCAATTGGAACTGTCACTTGATTATTTCATAATTGGGCTGATAGCCGCATTTTTTGTTTTCTACATTCTGGTTCGCTTTATTTTAGGAATACTTGGATTCAATCAGCGACATCGCCATAAAAAAACAGACGAAATGCTGTTATCCGGACTTAAAGCCTACTTTGAAGGTGACTATGTTAAAGCCAGAAGAAATGCTGCTATCGCATTAAAATTAGCTGATTCATCTTTAGCAGCGGCAATTAGCGCCGTCATTGCAGCCCGCTCAGCCCATAAGCTGGATGAAACCACAGCTCGTGATCAGTATCTGGACACCGCAGCTCATAAAGCACCTGATGAGAAATCGTTATGTCTGATTACTAAAACTGAATTCCTACTGAATGAGGGCTGTTACAAAGAAGCGCTCAAAACCTTACAATCATTGTACCCAGAAGGTGGCTTACAATCCTCTGCCGCTCTGCAACTGGAGCTGGAGGCCCAACAACAAGCCGGAAATTGGGATGCCGTCCTGGAATTAGCTGATGTGCTTGCAAAACGTGACTCAACCAATCAGACGTTGATCAAGCAATTAAAATACAACGCGCAAATGGAAAATATCAAAAACAAAGCTTCCGATCCACAATCATTGAATCAGTATTGGCAGCATATGCCGCCGCTGGAAAAAATGAACAGCAAACTGGCCGTTGCAGCTACCCGTGCATATATAACACTGGGTAACTGCACCATGGCACATCAAATCATTGAACAAAATGTTCCCAGAACATGGGATGCAGAATTAATTGAACTCTATGCTGAGTGCCTGGATTATCACGTAAACCGGCAAATTGAATGCGCTGAAGTTTGGCTTAAATCACAACCCAATAACGCTCAATTATTACTGACATTGGGTAAACTATGTACACATTGTGAACTTTGGGGTAAAGCGCAAAACTATTTGGAAGCCAGCTTATCTGTTGAACTTGGACACAAAGCTCATTTTGCATTAGCCCAGTTAAACGAAAAACTGGGTAAGCATGAATTAGCCATGAATCATTATAATAAAGGGCTTGAATTAACACTCAAGCAATTGGGTTAAATGACTAATATTCTCATAACTTAGGGATTACTGGTTGAAGGTGTAAATACATCAGAGAAAAAAGCATCTTTCGGTAAATTGCATTGACGGGTAAAGTCATGATAGGCAGCTTTTACCATGACGGGAGTACCGCAAGCATAGACCTGATGTGTCTCCAGATCATGGAAATCTTGCATCACAGCTTGATGCACCAGACCTGTTCTCCCTTCCCAGTTGTCAGTTGATAATGGCTCAGACAGCACGGGTACAAAAGTAAAATTATCATGTTGTTGCTGCCAGTTATCTGCCAAATCGGCCAGATATAAGTCGGCCTTGGTGCGAGCACCCCAGTAAAGCGTCATTTTCCCTTTGACGTTCCGGCTGCTTTCCTGATGGAAAATATGCTCAAGAATACTTTTGATAGGTGCAAACCCAGTACCGCTCGCCAGAAAGATAACCGAAGTACTCTCGGGGGCATCACGTAAAAAAAACGAACCCAAAGGTCCTTGAAAACGAAGAATGTCCTTAACCTTCATGTGTGTAAATACATGCTCAGTAAATACTCCTCCCGGATAATTGCGTGCATGCAATTGCAGGAACTCATCATCATGAGGTGCATTCGCCAAAGAAAAACTCCGGCGCTTCCCATCCTTGAGCAGAATATCAATATATTGGCCTGGAAGAAATTGCAATCGCTGATTGGCAGGAAGCTTCAAAGAAATAATCATCACATCCGGCGCCACCAGCTCAAGTTTATGTACTCGACACGGCAAGGTTTTAATTTCAATATCCTTAGTAGCCCCGATTTCATGACATTCAATCACAAGATCGGATAACGGCAAAGCACAGCAAAATAATGCATTACCTGCCCGTTTCTCTTCTTCAGTCAAGGTTTCTGCATTATGTCGCCCATAATCTACCGTTCCCTGTATGATTTTACCTTTGCATATACCGCAGGAACCATTACGGCAACCGTAAGGCAGGGAAAATCCTTCGCGTAAGGCCGCTTCAAGAATAGTTTCGCCGGACTCCACTTTCAGAATATGCCCACTGGGCTGAATAATGATTTGATGCGACATTGAGTAGCAGGTAAGTTAAAAATTTAATGATTAAAAACAAGTAACTTATATGAAAAAAACTCTGTTAATTGTTGGCTGCGGTGATATTGCCTTACGGACAGTGCCACTATTACAAACACATTACCGGATTCTCGGTTTAACTCGTAATTTAGACAGCTCTGCCTATTTACGATCACAGGGCATTATCCCAATTTACGGAAACCTGGATCACCCCAGAAGTCTTGAGAAACTCGCTGGAATCGCACAACTTGTGCTACATCTGGCTCCTCCACCCAACCACGGATTACGCGACCACAGAACCACTCACCTGCTGTCTGCATTAACCAAACGAATGAAGAAACATGCTGCAATTTTACCACAACGGCTTATCTATATCAGTACCAGCGGGGTTTATGGTAACTGTCATGGGGCGCTAATTGATGAAGCACATCCTGTTCATCCCGAAAATGATCGGGCAATACGGCGCATCAATGCTGAACAACAGATACGTCACTGGGGAAAGCGCAATCATATTTCTGTTTCCATTTTACGCGTACCCGGAATTTATGCAGCAAACAGACTGCCCTTAACACGTCTGCGTGAAGGCCACCCTACATTACTCGATACCGAAGACAGCTATACCAATCATATTCATGCCGATGATCTCGCCCGCGCAATTTATGCAGCATTGCATTATGCAAAACCCGGCAGAATCTACCATACCTGCGATAACTCCCATCTAAAAATGGGAGAGTATTTTGATTTGGTTGCAAATCACTTTGGCTTACCCCGCCCTCCTCGCATTACCCGTAACCAGGCCAAAGAATGCATCTCATCCGGTATGTTTTCTTTCATGAAAGAATCCAGGCGGCTTGAAAATTTACGAATGAAAAAGGAATTACATGTCAGCTTATCGTATCCAACCGTTTTGGAAGGCATAAAAGCCGCACAAACCGGCAATCAATAAAATCTGAAACTCAACGCTACATTAATCTCATTTCTCCAAATTTAATTCTAAGTAATTTACTTAACCATGCCGTTAACCCCACACGATCTCAAAATAATTTTCTCAAGCCATGTTATCAATTACCGCAACAAAGTTTCAACTTCTGCAATGCTTTTATAATGCATAAGATTTTTCATGAATATCCCCAGTTTCTAAGGAGTTAATTTATGTCAACTGTGACAGCACACACAGAAAGAAAATTAAAAGAAATTAATTATTCATGGGAAGGAAAGGATAAAACCGGCAAGCAGGTAAAAGGTGAAATGCGCGCAGCTGGAACCGTCGTTGTTACTTCTACGTTACGCCGCCAGGGCATCAAGGTCACAAAAATAAAGAAAATTCAATCCAGCGGCAGCATTACCGACAAAGATATAACGTTATTTACACGCCAGCTGGCCACCATGATGAAATCCGGTGTACCGCTGTTACAAGCCTTTGACATCGTGGGAAAAGGTCACAGCAATCGTGCCGTAGGTAAGCTGCTAATGGATATTAAAGCCGACGTGGAAACTGGCAGTAACTTGGCAGATGCATTTCGCAAATATCCGCTTTACTTTGATGCCCTATTTTGTAATCTGGTTGGAGCAGGTGAGGCCGCCGGCATTCTGGATAGCCTATTAGACCGTTTGGCAACTTACAAAGAAAAGATTCAGGCCATTAAAGGAAAAATCAAATCCGCCCTTTTTTACCCGATTTCAATTATTGTCGTTGCTTTTATCATTACCGCGATAATTATGATATTTGTAATCCCGGCCTTTAAAGATCTGTTTGAAGGTTTTGGTGCCGAACTACCCGCTCCGACACTTCTGGTAATGACTATCTCAGATTTCTTTGTCGCCTATTGGTGGGCTATTCTAAGTATTCTAGGTGGTGGAATTTATGCTTTCCTCTACACCTGGAAACGCTCTATTCCAATGCAACGCGTTATGGATCGGCTGGTACTTAAGTTACCCATCTTCGGGGAAGTAATCCGCAAAGCCACGATTGCACGCTGGTCACGCACACTTTCAACTATGTTTGCTGCAGGCGTTCCTCTGGTAGAGTCATTGGACTCTGTCGCGGGTGCTGCAGGAAATTACATCTATTATGAGGCGACCAAGAATATTCAAATCGAAGTCAGTACCGGCAATAGCCTGACGTCTTCCATGGCTAATGCCAATGTATTTCCCAGTATGGTGGTTCAAATGGTCGCCATTGGCGAAGAATCCGGTTCACTTGACTCCATGCTAGGCAAAGTTGCCGACTTCTATGAAGCGGAAGTGGATGATGCCGTCGCTGCACTTTCAAGTTTGATGGAACCCATCATCATGGTCGTACTGGGAACGCTAATTGGCGGCATGGTCATTGCGATGTATTTACCCATCTTTAAAATGGGCATGGTCGTTGGTTAGCCTCCAACCTCCTCCCTAAAAATAATTATGTCATTCATAGCTATACTGCAAGATACCCCCTCTTTCTTTATTTCATTTATTACAATTATCGGTTTAATGGTCGGTAGTTTCCTGAACGTGGTGATCTATCGCCTGCCTGAAATGATGAAAAGAAACTGGCTACAACAATGCGCTGAGTTACATGGCAAAGCGATTGAAACATTGCCAACATTTAACCTCATTACTCCTCGTTCGGCATGTCCACATTGCGGACATAAAATTACGGCACTGGAGAATATCCCGATTATCAGCTATCTTGCTTTACGAGGGCGCTGCTCTCAGTGTCAAGCGCGCATTTCTCCACGCTATCCTATCGTGGAGGCCGTAACAGCTCTTATGAGTGGTTTTGTTGCCTGGCATTTTGGTTATAGCCTGATAACCATCGCCGTATTAATTTTTGTATGGTCATTAATCGCTTTGGCAGTCATTGATCTAAATACACAGCTATTACCTGATGATATTACATTGCCGTTATTGTGGTTGGGTGTGCTGGTCAACATGAATGACGGCTTTACTGATCTCCATTCAGCGATTATTGGTGTCATGGCCGGTTATCTTTCCTTATGGTCAATTTACTGGTGTTTTAAACTGATTACTGGTAAAGAAGGCATGGGGTATGGTGATTTTAAATTATTGGCGGCCATCGGCGCTTGGTTAGGATGGAGTATGCTTCCGATAGTCATTCTTTTCTCATCACTGGTTGGGGCTATCGCCGGTGTCGGATTAATCATTGCTGCCAAACTGAAAAAGAACATACCCATTCCATTTGGCCCCTATCTGGTGGGCGGAGCGCTTATTGCTTTATTTTGGGGTGAAAAACTCAATCGTGCTTATTCTGGATTATTTTAATTCATGACTTTGATCGTTGGTCTAACCGGAGGAATTGGTTGCGGAAAATCAAGTGTCAGCAAGTTCTTCTCTGATTTAGGCATTACTGTTATTGATACTGATGACATTGCCCGGAAACTAACCCAACCGCACGGTCTGGCCATTAGCACGATACAAAGTACATTCGGAGATACTTTTATTGCTGCAGATAGTGCTTTAGACAGAAATAAGATGCGCAATCTGATCTTTTCAGACAGTGATTCACGACTCAAGCTTGAAAAAATTCTTCATCCCCTTATTCTTAAAGAAACCGTTCTTCTGGCCAAACAGGCTCAAACCCCTTACATCATCATTGTTGTCCCCTTACTATTTGAAACAAATGATTACGATAATATCATTCAGCGTGTTCTGGTTATCGATTGCGATGAACAGCAGCAAATTTCACGCACCATGGCACGCAGTCAACTATCTGAGCAAACGGTAAGAACTATCATGGCGGCGCAAATCTCACGAAAAGCCCGCTTACAAAAAGCGGATGACCTTATCATCAACAATCAAGATATTGATTATTTGAAAACACAGGTAATTCAGTTACACCACAAGTATCTGACTCTTTCAAGGAACCACCCGGATACTTAGGATTTGCCGGCTAATGAATTATTTTAGAAATTGAATTTTTATTTGTGAAATAATCTTGCTTAAGGCAAGATTCCGATCCTCTAACTTTTTTTGTGGATGCATACTTATTGTGATTTGCTACGAACACCCACTTAATGAGCGTATCCGCACCCTACTACGACTAGAAGACTTATTTAATAAAATTGATTTTTTTTCAACCAAAGACACCGCTGCTGAGCATCATGCTGCGCTCATTGCGTTATTTGAGGTGCTTGAAATCACCAGTCGCGCAGATCTTAAATCAGATTTATTACAAGAGCTTGAACGGCAAAAACAGATACTTGAGATGTTACGCAGGAATCCGAATGTCTCTGAAACAGCACTGGATAATATCCTCAATGACATTAAGACCACTTTCCGGGAAATGTTGGATTTGCCTGGAAAAGTTGGTGAGCATTTGCGTGATAACGAATGGTTAATGGCGATCAAACAGCGAATTGGGATACCCGGCGGTTGCTGCGTTTTTGATTTGCCATCATATCATTATTGGCTGAATTTGGATCCTGCCCAGAAACATAGCGATTTCAATAAATGGCTAATACCATTCCAACCTGTACGTAATGCATTTGGAATCGTACTTCACTTATTAAGAAAAAGTGGCAAGACCTTGCAGGTTGTCGCAAATCAAGGCGTTTTCCAGCAAACGGGATCAGAATATATAGCCCATATGTTAAGACTTAACTTGAGCGATAGTCTCCCTTGTGTACCCGAAATCAGTGCTAACAAATATGCGCTGAATATTCGCTTTATCCCTTCTCAATCAGGGCAAAAAAATAAAGTTTACGAAGGTGATGTCCCGTTTGAACTCACCTTCTGCAATTTATAGTTGAGCGCTAAGCGGTTCAGCAAAAATGGCTTTCTTTGTAACCTATTAACCTAGTGCAATACGATTATTGATTTGTCCCAGCGACTTCTCAACTTGATCGACTAAAATAAGGCACAATTCGCCATCTTGCAAGTTGGATAGCGCGGCATCAATAGCTATAGCTTCTCCAACAATCTCACTTATTTTCTGGGTCCGTTTGGCATTACCCAAGCCTTCCCGCAATAAAGTGATCACCTCTCCATCCGCACGGCCCCGCTGACACTGATCCTGATAAAGCACGACCTCATCAAATGCATCGCCCAGAATTCTGGTCTGTTGGCGGATATCTTCATCACGCCGGTCACCTGCCGCACTAATCACTACCGAACGTTTTTTTGCTGGAATATTATCAATAGCGCTGACAAGCGCCTGTATCGCATCCGGGTTATGTCCATAATCCGCGATCAAGGTAGCATTGCGGTAATTGAAAAGATTAAAGCGCCCCGGTGCTGTTTGTGCATTGCTCACAAAACCTGCCAAACCGGCATGAATAACGGCCCAATCCAGATTCAGCGCCCAACCGGCACCAACAGCAGCCATCACATTTTCTATTTGAAAACTGATACTGCCATTCTTTGTCAATGGAATGTCATTCAACGGTATCCGATATTCACCCTCTTCACCCAAAGCAACAATACAGCCATCTTCCACATAGATTACACGTTTATGCTGTGCACGGTGCATTGCCAGCACCGGATGATGGCTATCGCGTGCAAAGAAAATAACTGAACCGGAGCAATGATCCGCCATACTGGCAACAAGCGGATCAGCCGCATTGAGTACTGCAGAACCAGTACCTGGCGCCACATTCTGCACAACGACCCGTTTAACAACAGCCAATTCTTCCGCAGTATTGACATAAGCCATACCCAAATGATCGCCCATACCGATATTAGTTACAACGGCAACATGGCAGCGATCAAAACCCAGGCCTTCGCGTAACAACCCGCCACGTGCGGTTTCCAAGACCGCTGCATCGACATCAGGATGAAAGAGCACATTCCTCGCACTTTTCGGACCACTACAATCTCCAGTATCAATACACTGCCCGTCAATATAAACGCCATCCGTGCAGGCAACACCCACGCACTTGTTATCTTTCGCTAAAACATTAGCAATCAAACGAGCAGTCGTCGTCTTACCGTTAGTACCCGTCACGGCAATCACTGGAATACGCGCATCGTCGCCCTGAGGAAACATATTATCGATGATGGCTTCACCGACTGCACGTGATTTGCCGAAAGAAGGTTGCAAATGCATACGCAAGCCCGGTGCAGCATTAATTTCAATGACGCCGCCTCCTTGCTCTTCCAATGAATTCATCACATTATCGCAAACAACATCAACCCCGCAGATATCCAGGCCTACCACTTGTGCAGCAGCAACCACACGCGCCGCCAGTTCAGGGTGAACATCGTCGGTCACATCAGTCGCTGTACCACCCGTTGATAAATTGGCATTGTTACGCAAAACAACACGCATCCCTTTGACTGGAATCGAATCAGCCGTTAATTCCTGCACCGCCAGATGAGTCAATGAAATTTCATCCAGATGAATTTTCGTCAACGAAGTGACATGGCCTTCACCACGCATCGGGTCGCGATTGATTTGCTCCACCAGTTGAGAGATGCTTTGCATCCCGTCACCAATAACTTGCGGAGGATCACGACGCGCAGCGGCTACCAGCTTATTACCGACGACCAGCATACGGTAATCATGCCCGGGAATATAACGTTCAACCAGAACATTATGACTGATTTCAGATGCGATCATATAAGCGGCTTTCACTTGTTCAGCATCAATGAGATTGACTGTGACGCCTTTACCTTGATTACTATCCTGCGGCTTTATCACTACCGGAATGCCTATTTCACAAGCTGCCCTCCAGGCATCCTCCACGCTCCTTACCTTCCGGCCTAGCGGAACAGGGATACCAGCCGCATGCAACAAGGTTTTGGTCAATTCTTTGTCCTGCACAATAGATTCTGCAACAGCACTGGTCAAATCGCTTTCAGAAGCTTGAATGCGACGCTGTTTGCTACCCCAGCCAAACTGCACCAAACTGCCTTCCGTTAAACGACGGAAAGGAATACCACGTGCCACAGCAGCCTGAACAATAGCCCCTGTACTCGGCCCGAGGCGTATACCTTCATTGAACTCACGTAAACGATACAAAGCATCATTCAAATCAAAAACAGTATCTTCAATCGCTGCAACGCATAAAGCTTGGGCTAACTCAAAAGCGAGCCTGCCAACTTTCTCTTCACTGTAGCCAACAATGACGCGATAGGTATCTGTTTCTGGCGTCCTAACGGTATGACTAAAGGTAATCGGGCAACCTGCCTGTACTTGCAAGCCAAGTGTGGCGAATTCAAGCACATGCGCTATTGTGACGGCTTCATGATGCCCGGCAGGCTGGAGTAAAGAAATCTCCGGAAAGCGCTCACGCAATCGCGCTTCAAACCCCGTTATGGCGCCGATATCATTTTCAGAACCACTGCAAAAAACAGTAGCTTCAATAGAGGTATGCTGACTCCATAAATTGGGTCCACGCAATGCTCGCATACGCAAAACTTTCATCACTTGATTCCTTGAGTTTGTAATCCGGCAGGAAGATTCTGATTTCCGGGTTTATATTTATCCTGACTGAATCCGAATGTTTCGATTCCGATACGCATGAGATCAGATTCAATACCGAGTGCCCATGCAACTCCAATGGCAGCCAAAACATTTTCGATCTCCTGAGTGCTATGTCCGCCATGCGTTGAAGGCATTTCCATCAGTTTAATCAACGGCCATTCATCAGAACCGGTCACGAGCGTGATCCAGTCATTACGTACTATTACAGCGCGCTTACCTTGTGCGGGACCAGTTCCATTGGCACGATGCCGAATCATCACAGGCAAATCTGGCTCACTGCTGAAGAAAATAACCTCACCGTGGCACAATCCGGAGATCTCAACTAACATCTCTTCCCTGGCATTCAGTACTGCAGCACCCATTGGCAGTTTGACATGCTTTTCCACATCATCAATTGCCGCCGCTGTCGGTGTCACTACATCGACCTGAGTACGAAGCACAGTAAAAACCTGCTTAAGCGTTTCAATTCCATTGCGGCCAAAATGACGGACAGGATCAACATTAGTGATCACACCAACCTGACAACTATCGTAAGCTAATCCTTCATTCAGAATGGCATCAAAACCATTCTCAAACACAACCGCTTCAACGGTTGGATTCATCAGAGCACGATTAGCCGCAGACCAATTGGCGCTGTTGTTCTTATCAATCTGCCTATAATCCAGATAAAGCCCATCACTACAGGCCAAACCCGTCTGCCTACCCGAAAGCATCAATAATCTGGCAACAATGTACGCGACCGTCGTCTTGCCATAACTGCCGGTAATTCCCACAATAGGAATACGCCCGCTATCCTGGTCTGGAAACAGATGGTCGACAATCGCTTTTCCAACGGGCCGCGGGGTGCCAACCGCTGGCTTGATGTGCATTAACAGGCTTGGGCCGGCGTTCACTTCAACAATGGCGCCGCCTTGTTCACTCAGAGGGCGAGAGATATCGTTGACCACCAGATCAATGCCCGCAATATCCAGACCGATGATGCGGGCAGCCAGTGATGCGATGGATGCCGTGCTGGGGTGAACTTCATCCGTAACATCGAATGCATGATTACCGTTACGCTGGATCAGAACCTTGGTGCCCGCAGGAACAATCGAATCACTATGATAGCCCTGATGGACAATTTCCATTTGTGCCGCGCTATCCAGGCGAATCAGATTCAGCGGATGGTCTTCTGTCGTCCCGCGCCGTGGATCAGAATTGATCTGGGATTCAATTAATTCAGTAACGGTTGAAATACCGTCCCCAATGATGGATACCGAATCACCGCGTGTCGCAGCGATAAGCTTTCCGCCCACAATCAACAGGCGATGCTCGGTACCCGTAATATACCGTTCAACTAATACGTCCGTACCTTCTCTGAGCGCAATGTGGTACGCCGATTGAATTTCTTCCCGGCGGGTTAATTCAATAAAAACTCCCCGTCCATGGTTCCCGTCACAAGGCTTTATGACAACCGGCATGCCGATATCATTAGCGGCCTCCCAGGCATCCTCGGCACTCTCAACGATACGTCCTTCTGGAACAGGAACACCGCAAGACTGCAACAAAGACTTCGTCAAATCCTTATCACGGGAAATACTTTCTGCGATAGCGGGAGTACGATCTGTTTCTGCTGTCCAGATATGGCGGCAACGAGCGCCATACCCCAGTTGCACAAGGTTCCCCTTGGCAAGAAGCCGGGTGGCCGGAATATTGCGAGCTACAGCAGCATCCACGATGCATGCGGTAGAAGGTCCAAGCCAGAGCGAATCCACCAAGTCACGAAGATGGCTGATAGCGCCATCCACATCGTAAGATGGACGGGGAGATTGCTGAAAATTCATGGCTGCCAGCACCAGCTCTCGAGCCGAGTATAAAGCTGCTTGCGTAATTTCCGCGTGCCAGGCACTTAATGCCACTTTGTATACACCACGTACCGAAGTTTCACGTGCTCGGCCAAAACCACCACGCATGCCGGCCAGATTCTGCAGTTCCAATGTAACATGTTCAAGAATATGACAAGGCCAAGTGCCTTCCTTTACTCGACGTAAGAAACCACCCCGTTCTTCATAACTGCAACGGTGTTCAATCAGTGACGGAAGCCATTCTGACAGGCGCTCATAAAAACCGGGGATCGTATCAGAAGGAAAATCCTCAAGTTGACCGATATCAACAGTTGCTTCAAGAGCAGGATAATAAGTCCAGATATTAGGCCCATTCAAATGTTTAATCTCAATAAACTTAATATCTTTTGTACTAGCGCAATCTAAACTCGAGCAATTCGACATAAATTTGAATCAGGAAGAAGAAAGCGTATTAACGCTGCTCAAACCAATTGGTTTACAAAAAACAAAACATTTTTTTGACAGCATATTATCGCGGAATGAATGTCCACTTCCCTGAATGGCATCAAGATATGCCAAAGTAGTGGTGTAATAGTGCTGAAAACGGTTTAAATGGAGAGGACTATAAGGTGTAGTGCAAATTTGAATTGAATCATTCATGCAATTTCTACTACAAATTAGAATATTCCTTATCAAGAATTTTGCTTCCTTTCCATTTTCTGCTTCCACTTGATTGTTCCGAACGTACCTAAATATGCACCTATAAAAGCAGCAGCTATATAGATTTTGTTCTCTACATAACTAGTCACCGTAAATGCGGTAACCAGAATAATCATGGCTGACCAGAATGCAGCGGCATGTGCTTTTCTTTCTTCCACATCGATGAAATAGAGTGTCCAGCACACATCTGCGACTGCCATTGCTATCATGATTAACAAAAACGTAACAATTGAAAATTCCATATAGCCACCTTAAAAAAAGCAGTGCGCCGAATCCAGGAGTCCGACAGACTCCTAGCGACCTGTAAACGGTTATGATTTGTTCAGATTGACTTGCCTGTTTCCTTGCTTTCGATGATCCGCCTAAGCCATTTTTCTCCAATGAAGGTCTTGACCATGCTTTCGCCTCTTGTTTTTTCTCTGATAATCAATGCAAACCAGAGGGTAAGTTGTTAATCACCAGCAATGTTGATGGTGACGGTAATAAATAGGGATAGTTGGTTTTGGATAAATGTCATTCACAAATCCGATGACCTTCCCTTGATAACGGGTCTGGCCGCGAATCGATAAGTGCCCGTTACTCTCCGTGATTTCCAGGCTTCCTCCGAGCGAATTCGTGATGAGCGGCAGCTTCATCCCGAAGACCTTGGTTGCGACGTATGCGCTTGCTGCGCTTCCTGTTCCGCAGCTTTGAGTGACGTCTTCAACACCCACTTCATACGTGCGCACCGAGATACCTCCCTGGTTGCGCCAGATGAAATCGACATTAACACCTTCTGGATAACCGACGAGTTCACACAGAGATTTTTCTTCGCGTAAGGATCTGCCAAATATCCTTGCGGTCTCCACATCAAGTTCCGAACCGATGACCACCACATGCGGAACACCGGTAAAGACGAAATGGAGCTGCTGGGTAATCTGCCGGTAGTCTCGTGCTTCACCCAAATTTACTTCGGTAAGGTCATCGATCACGCGTACCTCTTTCCTGCCGTCGCCGGTGACGATTGAAAACATATCGCTGGAAATGTGAGTGTCGCGCAAGTAGCGCGTCGCACAGCGCAGACCGTTGCCGCACATGGTCTCTTCAGTGCCGTCGCTATCAAAAATCTTCATCGTGGGCACTCCATGCAACCGGTCAACGTAGAGAATGCCATCGGTCTCGTGCTGCGTCGCCAGCGCGTTTGAAATGAGCGATCGATCAAACCCAGCCAGAGGCGTTTTCATTTCATCCACTACGAGAAAAGAATTACCGCATCCATCCATCTTTGTCGCTTTGATTCTCATGGTTGTGTATGCCTTATGAATGTATTGTTATGCAATAGCAAGTAACATAAAGAGATTTCTGTATCTGACTATGGTTTATACCCCATCCGTCTTGTGAGATGCGCCTGGGCCACTCCTGGGATAAATTCGTCTTGCACAATGCCGGTCAGGGCAAAACCATTTCGAAGATAAAACCTTAAGCTTTCATTAGCATCGGCATCGGTCACGACATTGAGGATTTTTCCTCCCTGCTGTTCGATCTCGGCGAAAATGCTGTCCAGCATAAGAGAACCGTATCCTTTGCTGCGATGTTGTTTGTCAACTGCAAGCGTAAGCAGGTGGTAAGTATCAACCGTTCTTCTGGCAACCGCATAACCGACCGGATCTCCATTGTCTATGGCACAAACGCCGAAACTCTTACCATGCGTGACGTCTTCCAGCTCGTCATGAATTGACGATTGGTACATAGAACCGATATCTTGTAGCGCAATCTTTACAAGACCAGGAAACAATTCTTTCGAGATGGGCACAATCATAATGTTTTGTCCTCTCCTGCCTGTTCTCCCAGCAGCGTATACGTCCGGTCACGATAGGTAATCGCGCCTGCTTTTGTTGCCTTATTGATGGCAAGGTTCGCCAATTCCTCAAGTAATTCAGTCTTTCCTGTGAATTGTGCTGGATACAGCGAAGAGAGCCGTTGCACAGCAGCGTTGACGATCAGCGCAATCATGCCATCATGTGCGATGTTTGCGTGACGGCACATGTTGGTGAGATCAGCTTCGGTTGGATGAACGCCAGGAATCACGTTGGCTTCAAGGAAATAGAGTTGGCCATCCCGTTCGCGAAAATCCATGCGGTTATAGTCGCGTACTTCAAGCGCTTCATGCGCTTTGATGGCGAGCTTCGCGAAGCTTTTCGTCTTTTCAGTCCAGGCAAGATGTGAGATATACGGATTCTCAATGTCTTTTACGTGTGGATCGCGCACCAGCGGCTGTCCTGGAATCTTTGCGAAGTCGATCTCCAAGATCGGCAGCACATAGCTTCCGATAATGCCAATTGTATATTCATTGCCGGGCAAGAATTCTTCAACGAGTGCCGGTTGATTGAACTGCATATAGATTGTTTCTACGGCATCATTAAGTTCCAACAAATCGTGCACTTTGCTTTTTTGGTTGATACCGATACTGGTTCCTTCACTGTAGGGTTTGACCATTAGGGGAAAAGACAAATCCTCAAGCCGCCCTCCCGGTACCATAAGCTGGAATCGCGCAGTCGGTACGCCGTCATATGCGACAATCCTTTTTGCCGTTGCTTTATCCATCTTGTTGATGAAGGTTTTGGGACTGCTGCCGGTATAAGGAATGTGCAAGTGTTCACAAAAGAATGGAACAATGGCCTCACGCAATTCTTTTTCATCGAGACCTTCTGCGTTATTGAAGACTAAATCGATATGATTCTTGCGCCTTTCGAGTTGATGATAAATATCAGAACCCACATCAATCAATCCCACATTCGCACCGGTGAGTTCCAGCGCTGCTATCACCGCTTCGATAGTAGCCGGGCTTTCGAATTCACCATAGCGTTCGTCTTCCATGCCCGGCTTTCTTACATTACAGGTATAAGCAATATTGAGTTTTTTCATAGCGACGGAAATGTATAAGAAAAATTAGCGCCCTTTTTTATCAAGTAAAATATCTATAATCAAGGATTTAATTTCAATAAACTTACATCTTTGACACTATGGCAATCTAAATTTGAGCCATTCGACATAAATTTGAATCAGGAAGAAGAAAGCGTATTAACGCTGCTCAAATCAATCGGTTTACAAAAAACCAAAATAATTCTTAAGCAGATTAAAGGAAGTGATCCAGCAACTTACGGCTATGACGATCAAGTGCCAGACGATCGCGAATGAGAAAATGAGTACCATGACTATCGGTAATCATTAATGATGATACTGTTAAACGGCGGATATCCTCCTCACCTTTGAGAATAAAGGTGGCATCACCGCGATCCGTTTCAACTTGCCAGGTACTCGGTGTGACAAAACCCGAAACCTTGAGCAAACGCTTTATCTCTGGTATAAATTCCCGATTGGCAAGCTCCGATTCAATCAGTGCTCGATACTCTTGCGGCAAATCAGCTAATTGATCTATCCATGCCAATTCATGACCATGCGCATCAATCAGGGCAATGCCCTGATCCGGATCTGTAATCGGAAATGACCGTACCGGCACCACACCTTCCTGCATCAAACCCGATGGCTCAGTAAAAACCAATCGGCCAAAAGTATTCCGGCTTAACTGATAATCAACCGTCCCACTCATTCACGTTCTCCTGCTACAGGATGTTCCACAACAGAAACAAATGATTCGTCCTCAGTATCCACATTGCGTGCTTGCGCTTGATACAGACGATAGTAATAGCCTTCGCGCGCCATCAACTCGGCATGATTTCCCATCTCAACGATCCTGCCTCGATCAAGAACGATTAACCGATTGGCCTCACGCAAAGTGGATAAGCGATGTGCGATGGCGATCGTTGTACGACCGCGTACCAGATTGTCCAACGCTTTCTGAATGTCTTTTTCAGTGGTCGTATCCACCGAAGAGGTCGCTTCATCCAGTATCAGAATGCGTGGATCAATCAATAGTGCACGGGCAATCGAGATGCGTTGGCGCTCACCACCCGATAGAGCCTGTCCGCGTTCACCCGCCAGCGAATCATAACCATGGGGCAGACGCAGAATAAATTCATGCGCATGCGCAGCACGAGCGGCTGATATAATCTCCGCCCGTGTTGCATCCGGCTTGCCGTAGGCAATGTTCTCGGCGATGGTCCCATAAAACAGAAAAGGCTCCTGCAGCACCAGCCCAATATGCTTGCGATACTCAGCAATCGGCAACGAACGTATATCATGCCCGTCGATCAGAATGATTCCTTCGGTGACATCGTAGAAACGGCAGATCAGATTCACCAAGGTGCTTTTCCCTGAACCGCTGTGGCCAACCAGGCCAATCATTTCACCTGGCTTGATGACCAGATTGATGTCGCGCGTAATACTGCGCGTTCCATACCGGAAACCAACATTGCGCAATTCAATCTGACCCTGAACTGTCGATAAATGCACTGGATGAGCTGATTCCGGAACGCTGGAAACATGATCGAGAATATCAAAAATACGTTTGGTTCCAGCGGCTGCTTTTTGCGTGATGGAAACAATACGGCTCATCGAATCGAGCCGAATGTAGAAACGGCCAATATAGGCAAGAAAGGCCGTCAGCACGCCGACCGTAATTTCATCTTCGGATATCTGCCAAATACCGAATATCCACACAACCAGTAAACCGATTTCAGTCAGCAGTGTGACTGTGGGTGTAAATAATGACCAGATCCTGTTGACGCGATCATTAATCTGCAAATTCCGCTGGTTTGCGGCATGAAAACGTGCCGCCTCCCGCTTCTCTTGCGCAAATGCCTTAACCACCCGGATGCCCGGGATAGTATCCGCAAGCACATTGTTTACCTCCGCCCAGATACGATCAACTTTCTCAAAACCAATGCGCAATCGGTCACGAACCAGATGAATCAACCATGCGATGATCGGCAAAGGCAAGAGAGTCACAAGCGCCAGCCAGGGGTTGATTGAAATCAAAATCACGGCGGTCATACCAATCATGATGACATCGGTGGCGAAATCAAGTAAATGTAATGAAATAAAAATATTAATACGATCGGTCTCAGCGCCAATACGCGCCATTAAATCACCAGTCCGTTTACCCCCAAAATATTCCTGGGAAAGATTCAGAAGATGTTCGTAGGTTGCCGTGCGCAAATCTGCACCAATACGTTCCGAAACCAGTGCTAGCATATATGTTCGAGCCCAACCCAGAACCCAGGCAAGAATCGCAGCGCCTAACAGACCGGAAAGATACAATGTCACTAAATCAGTATCGATCGGCTGACCATTTTGGTAAGGTATCAACACATTATCCATTAATGGCATGGTCAAATAGGGTGGCACCAGCGTTGCGGCCGTACTGCATAATGTCAACAAAAAACCGGTGATCAAGCGCCCTTTATAGGGCTTTGCAAAGCGCCACAAACGTAGCAACGTCCAAGTGGAAGGAGGTGTACGGATTTGCTTGTCACAGACCGGACATTCTTCTTGATCAGAAGATAAAAGAGTGGCACAGTTTGGACATTGAACTTGAGTATGGGTTGATAAGGACAGCTTACCGGTAAGATGATAATCAAGCTGTTGCATAAAGCACTCAATCAATCGGCTCACCGCGATGTCATTGCCTAACCGGTAACGCCAGTATGCAAGACGTGCTTTGGAATCAAACAGTTCAAGGCAACCAACGCCCGCATAATCTCGTTGTGTCAGCAGCAATCCTTGCTGATAGCGCCACTCTTGCCAAATTTCATCGCCCGCCATTTTAGCCATCAAACGATGATTGGTCACAACCACAATGCCTTGAGCAAAATGCAGGCGTGTATTGAGATCAATTTCAAGCCAGGCGAGCACATTCTCTTCATCAATTAGTTGTGACGAAAATCCATCAACCCAGATTGGGGGTAAATTATTGAGCGACAAATGAATGAATTGCTGCATTTAATAAGCTGCAAGTAGATGTAGAATTGGAATGTTTCCTGAAAAAAGAAAAGAAGTGAGTGTAGTCAATCTACAAAAGGACTGGCTACAGGCTTTGCTTGCAGAGATAGTTTTTCAAAGGCCTGTTAAGTCCCTCTTTCCGGCAGTTGCTCATATTCATACCATCGTTGCTTGATCTCTTCGCGTTTCTGAACAGGCAACTGTTCCAGCTTCTTATATCTTTCGCGCGCCTGCTTGCGTTGTTCAGAAGACAATGAATTCCAGCTTTGCATTTGCGATTGAATACGCTGTTGCTCCAGAAGATTCATTTTGGGATAGCGTTTTGCAATACCCAGCCATTTTTTCTTTCTTGCCGATTCCATAGCGCCCCAACTCTCAGTCAATGGCTCAAGAATCCTCTGTTGTTGAGGCTTTAATTCTTTCCATAGAGGCTTACTGGTTTCAGATAAAGCATCCAGGGAAAATAGGAAAAACAGCCCGAATATAATAACTAATCGGAATTTAGCCATTCATCAAACTCATTATCAATATAAGCATCTATCGGCAAATCATCGGCCAGTATCCTAGTATCAATCGCTGCATATTTGTCATTATCCAGAAATTGCCAATAAACTGTACTCGCAAAAACAAACAATATCACCAGCAGCAACAGCAACCTTCCAGCATTAAAGTGCCCATCATGCCCACCCAAAATGGAAGTATTACTGCCTGAATCCATTACCTTCAATGTAGGTTGATAATTTTCCAGGGCTGCCCGGCGGGCAGATTGCAGTCGGTACAAGGTGCTTTGTTTAATATTTTCATCCGCACTGCAGTCTAATAATTTGGCAACTTCTTTTCCCAACTCCTGTTCATTCATAATTTAACTCCCTTTTCTCTGAGTATTATAGCCAAGGCATGAACTGCTCGCGAACAATGCGTTTTTACACTTCCCTCAGAACAATTCATAATCACCGCAGTCTCCGCTAAACTCATCTCTTCCCAGTAACGCAGCAAGAAGGCCTCGCGTTGACGTGCCGGAAGAGTCTCTATAGATCTTTCTATCAAATCAACAAGCTGCGATCTCTCAAGTTGTTTATCGGGATCTTGACCAAAATTGGATTCCTGTTTAATCTGTAAAGTTTCGAGAATATTGAAATCTTCTTGATCCTTATTCTGATCGTTGGGTGCAAACGCTGAAAATAGCGTTGTCCATAATGAACGGATCTTCTGCCGCCGATAGTAATCGCGAATGGTATTCTGCAGGATGCGCTGAAACAAAAGCGGCAACTCTTCAACGGGTTTCGAGGCATATTTTACCGTGAGCTTCATCATGGAATCCTGAACGATATCCAATGCCGCATGATCATCATGAACTGCAAACATGGCTTGTTTATAAGCGCGCCTTTCCGTTTCAGCCAGAAAATCTGAGAGTTCTTGTCGAGTAGCCAGAGCAATCAACCTTTAAGGTCTAAATTAAACGATTATTTAAAAAATCAGAATATCCAAAATCTTTTGTAAAATACAAAAAAATATCGCACTGGCTACACAAGCAATACTCAGTCTTTCAACAAAAATACATGAGGTAGTGTTAACCTCTTCCTTATCAAGGTAGATTCTACAATTACATTTCATATCCTTTAGGTAATGATCTTAAGAACTATTCTACTCATCTTTTGCCAAAACAAGGTAAGCTTCTTAACGTCAAACAATCTCTACAAAAAACAATGAGCTGTTTTTATGCAACGCATCGTCAACTGCCCTCAATGTGGTAAAAAAGTAGTTTGGGAAACAACCCATCATTTTCGTCCATTTTGTTCTGGGCGTTTTAAAACCAACGACTTATCCCAGTGGGCTCAAGAATCTTATCGGATCCCGGAATCAGAGAAAAATCTGGAAGACAAAGATCAGGACTGAGTTTATATAATGGATGAGTCGATCTATGAGAAGAATCGCTTATTACAGCGCAGACTTGATAGTCTGCTCAAACAAGCACGAGCCAATGAGAAGAAACAGGAATTATACGAAACCTTTGGTTTTGAAGTCATCGGCGCCAATACGCCCAAACAATTACGCGATTTATTGTTGTCCCAAATCATCACGCGCTTTCAACTCCATAATGTTGTTTTATGCCTGATTGATCATCATAAAGATACCGAACGTTTATTTTTTGATCATGATGATGAAGCTCGTTTGAATTTTGAGAACAAATTGCTGATTCTTGATACTCTCAAAGATGCGGAAATGATCGAATCTTTAATCAGCTATCCGATGCTGGGCTCTGAAGTATTTAAAAAATACCCCCGGATGATATCCAGTTTAAAATCCAGCGATCAAATTAAAAGCGCTGCATTCTTACCACTCCTACGCAGTGATCGAATCATCGGTGCATTATTGTTGTTAAGCCAGGACAGTAGCCGCTACCAGCAAGGGGTAGGAACACTTTTCTTACAAAAATTATCGGCCATGATCGCTGTTGCAATTGAAAACTGCCTCAATCAGCAAAGAATTAAGGAAATCAGTTATCAAGATGTTTTAACACAGGCTTATAACCGTCGCTATTTCGACTTGCGCTTCAAAGATGAAATTGCCAGATCCATCCGCTGGGATGATGATCTCATTTGTATGTTTCTTGATGTTGATCATTTCAAGAAAGTCAATGATACCTATGGGCATCAAACAGGTGATCTGGTGCTAAAGCGTATGGCCGCTTTGATTAAAGAACAGGTTAGAGCCTGTGATATTGTGGCTCGCTATGGAGGTGAAGAATTCGTTGTCGCGCTGCCTACAACGACACCGCCAGTCGCTTATGAAATAGCGGAGCGTCTACGCCAGGCGATTTGTTTAACCCCTCTGAGTTTTCATGACAAACAATTTAAAGTATCTATTTCAATCGGCATGGCCAATCTGCGAAGCCTGTCAATCGCCCAATCACACGATATCGAATTGATCTGCACAACTTTGCTGGATAGAGCGGACAAAGCCTTATACACCGCCAAAGCAGGAGGTAGAAATCAGGTGGCGGTTCATACTAATTCGGCAACTCAGTGGATTGGATAATCCGCTCATCACAGTTACTTTTATTTAAATACTTTACCGTATTCCCGCTTTGATACAACCGGAACAATTATACGTTACCACGCATCATCGCTATTCCATGTGCGCCCATTTCCTGCGCTATCGGCAAATCTTCCCGGCGCAATCCGCCCAAAGCATAAACCGGCAATGAATAATCACGAATCAGTGAGGCCAATTTTCTCCAGCCCAATGGGGATAGCTCAGGATGGCTTAACGTGGGCTGAACCGGGCCCAGCACGACAAAATCAAGTCCCAGTTGCTCGGCCATAAAAAGTTCTTCTAAATTATGGCAAGATGCGCCACACCAGCCATATCCCAGATCAGGGCGGCATGACAATGCCATGAGCTGCGATGATGTGAAATGCACCCCATCGGCACCGATCTCCCGCGCAAGCGTTGCATCGCTGTTTATTAATACTCTTGCCTGATAAGTCCGCGCAAGTGAAAGCACCTGCTTTGAGAATTCCCGCAACAAATCCTTGGTCATCTGTTTCTCACGGATTTGCAATAGTTTCAGGCCATTCTGCAGCGCCTGTTCAATCTGTTTCAATGCAGGTTCGATACCCATCTCGGTTGCCCGCGTTATGGCATAGACCGGCGGCAACAAAAGCGCCTGCAAAACAGGTCCATTGGCAGGCAGGACAGGCGACACTTCAACTTGATGTGGCCATTGCCAGGACAACCCCTGGTTTTCCCTGGGTATTAGCCTGCCTTCCCATTCCACCACTCGAAAAAAATGTAACCGCACCGTTGCATGTGCATAGGTAAAAACGCGCGTCATCCAGGGATAGGCACGGCGGACCTGAATCCCCAATTCCTCCTGCAACTCCCGATCCAATGCATGCAACAACGATTCGTTTTTTTCAACTTTGCCGCCCGGAAATTCCCAGTAGCCGGAATATATTTTCCCATCGGGTCTGCGCGTCAGCAAAAATTGCCCATCCGGCCGCATAATGACGGCAGCGGCAACTTCAACGATTGAGGTTGATCCAGTGATAGAAGAAATGGATGAATGACTCACTGATTATTAATACCACCCGCAGATTTCCGCCTGCCAGCAAGATCACGCGCAAACTGCCAGGCAACACGCCCACTGCGGGAACCACGCTCCAGCGCCCACTGCAAAGCTTCCATGCGCGCCAAGGCAGTCATTTCACCGATACCCCAATAAGCCAGCCAGTAACGCACAATTTCCAGATACTGTTCCTGATCAAAAGGATAAAACGACACCCATAAACCAAAACGCTCCGACAAGGAAATCTTTTCTTCAATCGCTTCACTGGGGTGTACTTCCTCGCCCATGTGCTTCGTATCAAGATTATCGCGCATAAACTCCGGCACCATATGACGCCGGTTGGAAGTGGCATAGATCACAACATTATCCGAGACGGTGGCGATTGATCCATCCAGCACCACTTTGAGTGCTTTATAACCCGGCTCATCCGTTTCAAAAGACAAGTCATCACAAAATAAAATAAAACGCTCTGAGCGCTGATAAATCTTTTCGACAATATCATGCAGATCAACGAGATGATGCTTCTCCACTTCTATCAGGCGCAATCCATCGCCGGCATATTTATTCAGCAACGCTTTGATCAGCGAAGACTTGCCGGTGCCACGCGCGCCCGTCAACAGCACATTATTGGCAGAAAATCCCTGCACAAACTGATGCGTGTTCCGGTCAATCCGCTGCTTTTGCTCATCAATTCCGCATAGCGCATCCAATGTGATTGGATGGGGGTGTGTCACCGGCTGAATATATCCGGCATTACCTTGCTTGCGCCAACGGAAGGCAATCGCCGTCTGCCAATCTGGATCTGGCTGCGCGAGCGGCAAAAACTTTTCCAGATGATCCAACAATCTATCCGCCCGCTCACACAATTTGTCCCAATCATTCATGGAGTGTCGGCTCAACTGCGGTAACTCGCATTAATCTTGACATAGTCATAGGAAAAATCGCAGGTCCATACGGTAGTCGTTGCCGTACCGCGATTCAGCACAACGCGCACGGTAATCTCGGACCGATTCATCACGCGCTGCCCGTCCTCTTCGCGATAATGAGGCGCTCTGCCGCCCCGTTCAGCAACCAGCACATCATCCAAATACAGTTGGATGCCGTTCACATCCAGATCATCAATCCCGGCATAGCCGATCGCCGCCAGAATACGTCCCAGATTGGGATCGGAGGCGAAGAAAGCGGTTTTGACCAGCGGCGAATGAGCAATGGCATAAGCCACCTGGGCACATTCATCCGCATTCTTGCCCGCATCCACCTGCACCGTAATAAACTTAGTGGCTCCTTCGCCATCGCGCACAATCATTTTGGCCAGCTCGGCAGCAACGGCGGTAATGGCTGCCTGCAATTGGCCAAATTCTGCACTTGCCTGATGAACAATCTCCCTATGACCTGCTTTCCCGGTAGCCAGCACGATGAAGGCATCATTGGTGGAAGTATCGCCATCCACCGTGATGCGGTTAAATGAATGATCCGCCGCATACTGCACCATTGCCTGTAACAGAGGCTGACTGATCGCCGCATCCGTGGCGACATAGCCAAGCATGGTCGCCATATTCGGGTGAATCATGCCGGAACCTTTGGCAATTCCGGTAACCGTCACCGTTTTTCCATCAATCTGCACCTGCCGGGATGCCGCCTTCGGCACGATATCCGTCGTCATGATCGCCTGCGCTGCCGCAAACCAGTTATCCACCTTGCTATTGGCTACTGCAGCGGGTAATCCGGCAACAATCCTGTCCACCGGCAACGGCTCCATAATCACGCCGGTGGAAAAAGGCAAAACCTGCTGTGCAGCACAACCCAGTAATTCGGCCAATGCAGCGCAGGTCGCCTGCGCATGCTGTATTCCCGCCTCCCCCGTACCGGCATTGGCATTGCCGGTATTCACCACCAAAGCGCGGATGGAGGATTGCGTCAGATGCTGCTGCGCAACAATTACCGGCGCAGCACAAAACCGGTTCCGGGTAAAAACACCGGCAACTTGGGTGCCTGCATCCAGCAGCATCACCAGTAAATCCTTGCGATTGGCTTTTTTAATACCGGCTTCGGCAATGCCAAGCGTTACGCCATCGACGGATAATAATTGTTCGGGAAGTAAAGGAGGAATATTAACGGGCATGGTAAATAATCAGTGCTCTTAAAATGACGCTATGCTACCGCATCTTTGTCAGGATTTTCTAAAAATTCTCATGCTGAACTTGAT
>ERZ1292630.1172-Hain-H41-02um-R3-1172-length-26298-cov-32_pt1 | contig 26298 bp, 30 predicted proteins | sample MGYA00564408_ERZ1292630 | MGnify/ENA primary metagenome ERZ1292630 (study PRJEB36523, sample SAMEA6512641) | groundwater metagenome | collected 2019-01-08 | study: AquaDiva: Metagenomics assemblies of 32 groundwater samples
GTCCCGGCACGCTGGATGCTGTCATCCATCCCATCTCCACCTTCTAGCAGGCCGTCGAAAACGTCCGCCAGCGTCGTTCTCGCTCCATTCAGAGTCTCAACGTACCGCAGAGGGTACGCCTCGGCCCTTCATTCGCTGTGGCCTTGCTGGACGGCCTTTTTGAACGGCCTGCGGGTGGCGCGCATGGAATACGTGATCGCGGCCGATTCAGAAAAACACTGGATGGATGGCTGTGGGTCGACAATCTGCCAGCCGGCTGTCGACCTCGTCCCGTTTCTCACTCAGTCAGCAGTATTGAACTGAGTCCCTCAATCATCACGGAGTGGTTGTCTGATGCGCAAGCCTTTGCGGCTGGGATCTATTATTAGATCTGCTGCGACATGGGCACAGAATGATGCAGTGAAACCGGCGTCCTGTCGCAGGCGACCGGAAGCCTTCTTGTTGTCCGTGCGTGAGCGGCAAGCGGGGGTGGCGTGAAACGAGTCGGAGGATGGCGAACCCTGTGGCGTGGCAAAACCTGCTTGCAGCTCATGCGCGGTGTGATGGTTTACGTCTGGCCCCTGTCGATCGTCGGGAGGCTCTTCTACCGGCTCCGTTGGTCTCCGCCTCTGTATGGGGTGATCAATCGGCGGTCCCAGCGTATGTTTTGCTCGATTCCTCAGGTGCTCAGTCCGCATGGCAACGAGGCGGTTCGCGCGCTTGAAACCGACGGGATCTTTCGCACCTCCGTCCAGGCTCTGGCGCAGGACCCGGGTTTGTTTCGGGATCTGGCGCGGGATGCCCGGATGATGCTCGCCGGGCAGGAGGTCCAACGGAAGATCAGGCAGCGCTATAATCCCAACGATGCGAAATGGTATGTGGTGCGGGCGATCGGACATCGCGCGAAGCGGCAGCCCATTCCCTCGTCGTTCATCCGGTTCTTTCTCCATCCGCAGTTGCTGAGTATCGCCAGTACGTAGGGGCCCTTCACGTATGTGAAGCGTTTTCAGATGGGCGGTGAGTACGGATCTCTCTTTCCTGCCATTCCCCCGACCGGTCGGTATCCGAAACAGGATGTGCTGGACCAACTCATCAACGAGACGCCGTTGCCGTCTGTCTCCTGCGTCGGGCCGGCGGGCAGTGTCATCCTGTGTGATACGAGCGGGTTGCATCGTGGCGGTCGATCACTCACGCAGCCACGAATCGTCCTGGTGGGCGTCTACACCTCCAATGCCGGACTCGATGCGGCCCGGTATTCCCTTCCTCGATCGATCGGCCATGAAGAGTTATCCCCTGCCGCGAAGTTCGCCCTGTATTCCTAGTACACCGGTACCTGTTTACATATCTGAAAGCTTGAGCGCTGAGTATTGACAGAGCGGGATGATGGCCGTACCCTCGCACGTCGGGCATAGGTACGCATGAACGGCTGATTGCGCAGGGCATGTGAAACGAAGGAGGTTTGTGATGGTGGGGGCGATACAATCGTTGAAACGGGGCATGGGGCGTGTCGGCATGATTGCGGGGGTTCTGCTCATGGTCGGCGGATGGCCTGTGGCGGCGTCGGCGGCGGATGAATTGCCCAAAGAATCCGTGTTGCCGGCGGCGCTGGCAGGGAAAGCCGTGCAAGCGGCGCTCGATTTCTGCAAGAAAGATGGCTATCGGGTCAGTGCGTCGGTCGTCGATCGCGCAGGGGTCGTGCGGGCTATGATGCGAGCTGATGGGTCCGGTCCACATACCGTCGATAGCAGCAGGAAGAAGGCCTATACCGCTGCCAGTTTGCGGCGCGCGACGAGCGACTTGGCGGACATGATTGCCAAGCAGCCCGCCTTGCAAGCCTTGCGAGAGATGAATGAGAGTATTCTGATGGTCGGTGGCGGGTTACCCATCGAAATTGCCGGCGAAGTGGTCGGGGCGATCGGTGTCGGTGGTGCGCCCGGCACGCACCTGGACGATGCCTGCGCCGAAGCGGGCCTTGACGCGATCGGAGCGGCTTCGAAGATCCCCACGGCCAAATGAGGAGGGGACGAGGGAGTGGATTAGGCCGGAGCCTGATTGGTCTGGTCCTTCTCCTGTCGGCCTGCAATAATGATCGCCCTGAACCGGCGGAGTTCGATCTTCCCTCGGCCGGCATTCGGCTGAACCTGACTCGGCTCGCCACGCACCCCTTCCTCTCTCGCTATCGATTGACCCTCCGCATTGACGGGCCGCGCGGTTGTTCGGCCACGGCGGAATTGTTTCCCGACACAGGGTATGCCGGGCGGCGAAATGTCTACCAGCAGCCGTCGGGCCTTATTACGGTCTTGGGACAGTACGATGCGCGGGTGTTCGATCCGGCCAACTGCAGCCTTCGCCTGGTGGAGTTTCAATCGCTGGTCGGTCAGGCCACCTTTCTTGGCGCGTTCGATGTCGATGCCCAGAAACAGTGGCGGTTTCTTGATGCGTCCGTGCGACCGGAGCGGTTTTTCGAAAAACAGTAGTCGGGAGCAGCCGAACGAGCGTAGGCCTCGTGTCATGCTGCGAAGGTGCAGTGCAGCGAGACCGTCAATCGGAATGAGCCGCCTCCCATGGGAAGCCTCGCCGGTGAGGATGCTTTCGAGAACGCAGACGTGTCACTTCACACGTAGATGAGTCGCGGCCGTTCTGTTTCCATCGACGGAGTCTGTGGGACCCCGAGCGCTAGTGAGTCAGGCGTTCTTTGAAGGTCAGCTCGGCGACGGCGGATTTGTCTAATTCTCCCTTACCATGGTCGGTGAGGCGTCGATATTGATCGTAGGTGGCTTTGGCCAGGGGCAGGTCCAAGCCTGCCTGTTGCGCCAATGCGCAGGCGATCCCTGAATCTTTCGCGGCATGGGCGGCTGAGAAGTAACAGTCGTGGGCGCGCTGTTGCATGTCTTCACCGTCGGTTTCGAGCACACGAGAGTTGGCGCCGGTCTGTGAAAAGACTTCTCGAAGCATCGTGACGTCCAGGCCGAGGGCCGACCCCAGTCCGAGTCCTTCGGCCAGCGCGGCGGTGTTGGCGTTCATGACCATATTCACTAGGGCCTTTACCTTGGCGGCTTCGCCCGCTGGTCCGATATACCGTAGGTGTGCGCTCAGATCCTGCAGGAGCGGTTTCGCCCGTTCGAATACTTCCGGTCGTCCGCCGCACATCAAATAGAGGGTGCCTTGGCGCGCTTGTGTGATGCTGCTCGCCATGCAGGCTTCGAGGCTTCGGCCGCCCTGTTGCTCGACCGACGTATGGACTTCGCTTTGGAGCTCGGGGGAGAGGGTGGCGCAATTGATGAAGAGGCGATGAGCGGCATGACGGAGAAGACTGTCCGCCCCGGCCGGTGAATAGATTTGGCGCATGGCGGCATCGTCCGACACCACCGTCAGCACCGTATCGGCTAACTCAGCCACGCGCGCCGGAGTCGTGACCGCCGTGCACGCGAGTTCCTTCGCGAGCGCCTCGGCGCGTTCCGTATCGGTGTCATAGACCGCCACGATCGCATAGTGGAGGTCGTGGAGCCGCCGGGCCATGTTGGCCCCCATTCGTCCTATTCCCACGATGCCGATTCGAAATTCTGACTGTGCCATCCGCAACCTCCTGGAAAACATGCTACTCTGCCGGACGCGGAAGTCTACCACAGTCCCTTCGGATGCAGGTATCCACGCGTCTGGTTCTGTCAGGTGCGTGCGTCAATTCAAACGAGCGGCACGAAACATGGGGAGTCCGGTATGCAACAGGCGATTATCGGGTATCACCGGGACGACGAAGGCCATTGGGTGGCCGACCTTCGCTGCGGCCATGGCCAGCATGTACGGCATCAGCCGCCCATGACGAGTCGTCCCTGGGTGCTGACGGAGGACGGGCGGCGAGCGTTCCTCGGAACCGAGTTGAATTGTAAAAAGTGTGAAGAAGGGGGCGACGGGTTCGACCCCACCGGGGCCCTGTCTTGAGGCCGACGGTGGAGCTGAGGAGGTGCTGGAACGTCCGAATCAGGACCGATTGCGCGAGGCGCTGCGGTAGGCGTCTAGGCCCAGATCCAGTCGAAGAAGGACGTGAACCATCCCGTCACACTTGAGAACCAGGATTCGTCCTGGGAGGCTGCTGCGGTCGCGGGTCGTGGGGCTTGTGGCGCAGCGGGTGCCTGCGCGGCCTTTGCAGGAGTACTGGGTGAAGCCGGGGCTGCGACGACCGGTGCGGGCTGAGGCACCGCCGGTATCGTGGCGACACTGGCGGCTGGGGGCGCCGGCGCCTGCGATGCGGTCGGCGCAGGGGCTGCGAGGGTCGGCGTGGAATCAACCTGCGGCGATTGCGGGGTGATGACGGCGACCATATGGGGCTCCTGGGGGCTCCCGTCTACCGTGGTCACACGGGCCTCCGAGCCGGATTGTGTTGTCGCCATCGTGTGTTCGTGTTGCGCCGTGAGCGCTTCCAACCGTTTCTCGATCCGTTTAGTCTCGCTGATTTCCTTCAACATGGCCTGATGCCGGGCGCGTAGAGCGGCGATATTGTGTTCAAGGACCGCAAGCTTGGCCTGGTTGCTCTTGTGCAGCTGGTCGTAGTCCATGTGAATCTTTTTCAATTCACCCTTGAGCGTGGCGAGTGAGCGCTCCTCACGCTGATTGGCGAGATGCATTTCATCCCGTTGTTGTTCGAGGCTCTGGATATCCGCCTGCGTCTGGGCGAGTTCACCGGCCCGCGTTTTGACCTCGTGCCTGGCGGTTTCATACGTCTGTTTCGAAACACAGCCTCCCAGCATCAGGGCCGCGATTCCAAGCATCCAGCAGAGTGTGATGGGACGGATGTTGCGGGGAGACGCGGTCGCGGGTATCGGGCGCGGAGTGATTGCTTGCATGGGACCTTCCTCCCGGGTACGTAGGGTGCCAGTCGTTGCGATCGGTGCTCCGTCTGTGCGGAACTACCGTGCCTGAGGTTAACTTTTCAGAAAAGTAGAAAAACGGCAAAATATTTCGGCAAACCTGCAGTGCATTGTCGGGGGGAACCAGAGAGCAGCGACGTTGCGTGAGAAGGTCCGGATCCGGGCTATTGAATGTTGATGCGGTCTGCAGGACACGGTATCTGCATAGCGAGTCCTGCTTCGTGCCAGGGCTGGAGACGCGGGCCGCTGTAGCGATACCCGCCGGTGACCGGGTCGGTTGAGAGCAGGAGTGGGGTGTCGAGGTCCAGCACGTCGAAGCCGCCCAATCCTAACACAAGACTGAATGAGCAGCCCATGGCGATACGGGTTTCCAGCATGCCGCCGACCATGAGACGCAGGCCGGCGGAGCGGGTGAAGGCGGCGATACGCCACGCGTCTATCACGCCGGTTTTCATGATCTTGATGTTGATATAGTCGGCGGCCTGCATCCGGACGACCTCTCGCGCGTCGTCCAGTGACCGGACCGACTCATCAGCCGCCACGGGAATGCCCGTCAGGTGCCGAATCGCCTGTAGTCCGTCGAGATCATCGCGCACGACCGGTTGCTCGAGCAAGACCAGCCGCCCGCCGAACTGCTTCACTCCATGGATAAATCGGAGACAGTCCTCACGGGAGAATCCCTGATTCCCGTCGCCGATAAAGCCGATCTCGGGAAGTGCCTTGTGCACGGCCTGTAAGCGGCGAATGTCCTGTTCGACATCCGTCCCGACTTTCATCTTGAAGAGGCGGAATCCCCTGGCATACCAGCCACGTGCGAGTTCCAGCGTCTTTTCCGGACTGCAGATCGGGATGGTGATGTCGGTTTCCTGCTCGCGGACGTCCGCGGCTCCCCACAATTGCCAGAGCGGGATGCGCCGTGATCGACAATAGGCGTCGAGCATCGCCGTTTCCAAGCCGCAACGAGCGGCAGGGTGGAGTGGGGCCTGTTCGTTGAGCCGGTCTGCCAGGGACTCGTAGTCCCCGACCGATTGGCCGATCATAGTCTTCGCCAGTTCCGTAGCTGCGGCGAAGCAGGTTGCCCGATCTTCGCCTCCGACCTCGGGAAAGGGCGCGGCTTCTCCCACACCCTGAGTTCCATCCCGCAAGGTGACTCGCATGAACAGGTTTTGCGCCGTCGCCCGTGCGCCCGTGGCGACGACGAACGGATCGGTGATCGGAATGTCGACCGGCCAGATTTCGATACGCTGTATGATGGGTGCGTTCACCGGGGAATTGTGTTCGCTCATCCGTAACGGTCATTCTGCCAGGGGAAGGCGCTGTTCGAATAGCCCCGGACTTCCCAGAACCCCTTCTCGTCGTGGTCGGAGAAGGTGATTGCCTTGATCCACTTGGCGCCTTTCCAGGCATACCGTTTCGGGATGATCATGCGAACCGGACCGCCGTGTTCTTTGGTGAGCGGCCGGCCGTTCCATTTGTACGTAAGGAGCACGTCGTCGTCCTGACAGGCGACGAGCGGTAAATTCGTGGTGTAGTCGTCGTACGATTTGAAGAGGATGAATTTGGCCGACGGGAGCGGCTGGACGACAGCCATCAGCTGTTTGAAGCTGACCCCTTCCCACTCATTGTCGTAACGACTCCAGGACGTCACGCAATGGAAGTCCGATACGTCCTTGAATTGCGGTTGCGCAAGGAAGTCTGTCCAGGTCCAGGTGGCAGGCGTGGTCACCGCACCTCCGATGGTCAACGTCCATTCCGACAGGGGAATATCGGGCTTTTGGCCCAGGTCGAGTACCGGCCAGGTTTCCACGAGGTGTTGGCCTGGGGGGAGCCGAGCATCTCCTTCGTAAAAGACCTCGCGTTCTTCCCCGCCGCGTCGGGCCTTGGCCCAATTTTCCTTGGTCTTGATGAAACGGTCGTTCTGATCCATACCCAGCCTCCTGGAGACAGAGTAGGGCAAGAGGCCAGGATCTTACAAGGCCGGTACTTTCGATCGGGTGGCGGGTGCTCCGTGACCTGTCCGCTAAGAAATGAAGAAGTCCAGTATTGTCGGGGAGTTCGGCCTTCGGATTGAGTGTGAAGAGGCGGATGGTCAGGAGAGAGTGATTCGAGTGATCGGACGGCACAGGTGCACCCCCGGCCTGCGTATAGCCTGGCCGTTGGTTCTCTTGGCGAGGATCAGACGTGCAGTCTGGTCTCTCGTTCAGACCAGCGCTGCGGACGCATCAACGTGCCCAAGGCCGCGATGGCGCAGATCGTTGCCAGGAGCAGGAAGCTTGCGAAGAGGAAAAATCCACTTTTCATGTCGTGCACCGAGAGCGGTCCCATGACGTCACCCCCTTACAATGATCTAATTGTACCACTTCACTCCGCGTGCCAACCGCATCCGCAACGCCATGATTCTTCAGGTGATTGTTTTCTCAGGCGCGAGGAGCAGTGAGGGCAGGGGCGCATCCACACATGTGAAGTCGTCTCATAGACGGGGTGCGAGTTCTGGGACTGCTGCGAAACCGGGTGTGTTGTCAGCATAGCCGAGTCCAAGAGTTCAATCAGCGCATGCGCCTGAGACATTACCTCCACTGGCACCCTGTCTTCAAGAGTTCTTTCGGAGGGACAAGACGGGTAATTGATGGCCGCCGGTCATCGATAAGCGAGGTAAAACGTCGGCATGCTGTCGAATGGCGCGAGATTGAGGGGCATGAGCGAAGGCCGCCCTCATTCCATTGCCCCATCGGCGCCGATTTTGGTTCGGCGATCTATTTTGCCTCGCCATCCGTAAACGACTATGCATGGTGACAAGCAGTCACGTGTCTCTGTAAGGTTGGCGACGTGTTCTCGACCAAGAGAGGTGTCTTGTCTGTTCAGGTGAGCGAGCGATTGACACATGAGGGAGGAGACACGATGATATCGCCCCAAGGTGCTATGACCACTTCTGTAGAATCGTCCCCTTCCGCGAAACCCGGTGGCCTGGGCAAACTGGTGCTGGGGATTTTAGTCGGACTTAGCATTGCGGCGTTTTTCTACTTTGATCTGGGGCGTTACCTCTCCCTGGATGGGCTCAAATCCAACCGGGATCATCTGCTCGCGTTCACGGAAGCCAACTACACAGCGGCGGTGGCCATCTTTGTGGTCGCCTACTGTACGGTCGTCGGGCTTTCGTTGCCAGGTGGGGCTATCATGACCCTGGCCGGCGGGTTTCTATTCGGCAGTGTGCCGGGGACTCTGTATGTGAATGTCGGTGCGACCGTGGGGGCAACGTTGGCGTTTCTGGTCGCGCGGTATCTTCTGCGGGACTGGGTCGAACAGAAATTCGGCAACCGTCTGGGTCCTATTCAAGAGGGTTTTGCCAAGAACGCGTTCAGCTACCTCATGACCCTGCGGCTGATTCCATTGTTCCCGTTCTTTCTGGTCAATATGGTATCGGGCCTGACCCGGGTCAGCGTCGGGACATACATGGCGGCGACATCCTTGGGCATCATTCCCGGCAGTTTTGTCTTCGCGTATGCAGGCCGCCAACTCGGCACGATCAATTCACTCAAGGAAATCGCCTCGCCCAACGTGTTGATCGCGTTCACGCTACTTGGCCTGTTGGCACTGGTGCCCATACTTTATAAGAGGTTTGTCGGCAAGTCTGCCTGAACTGCACGATGAGCCCTGCCGACATTCCAACGGTCAGAGAGAAAGGCCACGCCCATGTCCACTCACCGGAAGGAGCACCCGGGTTCAATGAGCGCCCATCTCCAACGTCTGGTTCTACCGGATGACGAGCATAACCAGAAGTTGGTTGAAAACGTGCACCCGTCTCATTGGGTGAATCCCGAACCAGGCGGCCGCTACAACATCGTTGTGATCGGAGCCGGCACTGCAGGGTTGGTCACGGCGGTGATCGCGGCAGGAGTCGGCGCAAAGGTCGCGCTGATCGAATGCCATTTGATGGGAGGCGACTGCCTGAATGTGGGTTGCGTGCCCTCCAAGGGGCTCATTCGTGCGGCCAATGCGTGGGCGGAATTGCGCGATGCATCGAAGTTCGGCCTGCAGATCCCGACAGGGGTGAAGTATGACTTCGGTGCGGCGATGGCCAGAATGAGACAACTGCGAGCCAGGATCAGCCTTACCGATTCCGCCCACCGTTACAAGTCGCTGGGCGTCGATGTCTATATCGGTCAGGCCCGGTTTCCCGGGCAGGATACGGTGCAGGTAGAAGGACCGGCTGGAAATCGGACGTTGTCTTTCGTCAAGGCTGCGATCTGCACGGGAGCAAGGGCTTCCGCGCCCGCCACTCCAGGGTTGGAAGAGGCGGGGTATCTGACGAATGAAACCGTCTTCTCGCTGACGGAGCTGCCGGCACGTCTCGCGGTGATCGGCGCAGGACCGATCGGGTGCGAACTGGCGCAGGCGTTCGCTCGCTTCGGCAGCCAGGTCTACCTCATCGAAGCGATGCACGGCATCATGCCGAATGAAGACCGGGATGCGGCGGAACTCGTGCATCAGTCCATGGCGCGAGATGGTGTCACGTTGCTCTGTTGCGGGAAAGATCTGACCGTCACGAAGACCGCCGGTGGCAAGGGGTTGGCCGTCAATTCACATGGGCAACAGTATGACGTGACGGTGGATGAAATTCTGGTCGGCGTGGGGCGCACGCCGAATGTTCAGGGGTTGGGATTGGAGGCGATCGGGGTCGAATACGATAAGACCGGTGTGAAGGTGAACGACCGTCTTCAAACAACGAACTCGCGGATTTATGCCGCCGGCGACATCTGTTCGCGCTACAAATTTACGCACGCTGCGGATGCGATGGCGCAGATCGTTATTCAAAACGCGTTGTTTCCGCATCCTCTCGGACTGGGGTATGCCAGCATGGACTCGTTGATCATGCCTTGGTGTACGTTCACCGAACCGGAAGTCGCTCATGTCGGCCTCTACGAAGCGGATGCCAAGAAGAAGGGGCTTGAGGTGGAGACCTATACCTACAAGCTTGATGAGGTGGATCGAGCTATCCTCGATGGTGAGGAGGAAGGGTTTGCCCGTATCCATATCCAAAAAGGGACCGACAAGATTCTCGGGGCCACGATTGTGGCGGCGCATGCCGGCGACATGATCAACGAGTTTTCTGTGGCGATGAAGGCCGGTGTCGGTGCGAAAACGATCGCCGCCACGATCCATCCCTATCCCACTCGGGCGGAAGTCAACAAGAAGGTCGTCAATCTCTGGCGCAAGGCGCACTTTACGGCGCGGACTAAGATGCTGTTAACGAGGCTCTTTGCCTGGTTGAGGCGATGAGGGGACACATAATGCGGCTCGGGATTGTCCTGCTCATGTGCTTGTCGGGCACGGCGATCGTCGCTCATGCGCAGGGCTCTGCGAAGCTGGAGGTCGGGCACTTTTCGGCCGCGACCGAAGGCGCCGCGTTGCCCGATGGGTGGGCACCGCTGACGTTCAAGAAGATCGAGCGGCACACCACCTACGAGGTGGTGAAGGACGGGCCGGTTTCCGTGGTGAAGGCTGTGAGCGAGGCGTCCGCCTCAGGCCTGACCAAGGCCGTGGCGATTGATCCGCATGAGTATCCGATCGTGCGCTGGCGATGGAAGGTGGAGAATGTGCTGCAGAAGGGCAATGTGAGCCGCAAAGACGGTGATGACTATCCGGCGCGCCTCTATATTACGTTTGCCTATGAACCGGCGAAGGTGAGTTTTGGACGGAAATTGAAGTATCAGGCCGGTCGGGCGCTGTTCGGTGACATCCCGATCGGCGCCTTGAATTACATCTGGGACGGCAAGAGCCCGGTTGGAACGGTGGTGGACAATGCCTTTACCGACTTTGCGAAGATGATCGTGGTGGAGAGCGGGTCGCAGCAACTCGGCACCTGGGTCGAAGAGGAGCGCAACGTCTATGACGATTATCGACTGGCCTTCGGCGAGGAGCCGCCGGCGATCAGCGGGGTTGCGATTATGAGCGACACGGACAACACGCACGAGAGGGCCGTGGCCTATTACGGCGACATCGTGTTTGTCAAAGCGTCGAAGTGAAGGGGATGCGTCGGGACAGAGGAAGGCGGGGAGGCTGACCTGTGCAGGGTCGGCCTCCCCAGGACACCGGCGAGCCGATGTGGGTTCGCAGAGTCAGTGGGTTATTGAATTGAATTTGCGAAGCCACCGTGGGTAATTTCAGCCCGAATGGTGTCGCCCGCCTTTTTGTTGCCACGAAGATGTTTGGTGCTCTGTCCGACATGCACTTGCAGTTGGCTGCCGTCGAAGTCTTCGACCGTATAGGTCTCCCCATGAATCTCCTTGACGGTGCCGCCGACCGTTTTCCAGGCGATTCCTGGCTTGGAGTCATGTTGCCCGGGCTTCGGAGCCGGGGGTTGTTCAGGGACTGATCCCAGAAGTGAGGATGCCGCGGCTGCCGATGTGCTGGCTGCATGTTTCGGGTGTTTCCCGGCTTTCTCCTTGTCTTTGGCCGACGCCGGAGCGACGACAAAGGCGACCGCCATGAAGGTGGCCGCTGTGATGGTGAGGAGCGAGGTCTGGCGTGTGGCATTCATAACGATCCTCCTTGGGATAAGTCCGGCTGCAGCTGGGAGAATCATTCAGCAAGGCGTATGCCTGGAACATCGTGGTGTGTGGTGGAGAATCACCTGGATTTGTGCCGATTGTGTCGCGTTGTGCTGAACCGGGGGCGGCGGGGCCGGATGGAAATGGCAACAGGTGTTCAAATATGCTCAGGCCGACCGGGGAATCCACGATGACGAGGAAGCCCTCGCTGGCCATGATTGCCGACTGTGCCCGGCCGTTGGCTAATCTCGTGCGAGGGCGGCCGGTCCTGGCCACGTTTCAGGTGACCCTTCGTTGCAACTCCGCCTGTGGCTACTGCGATCTTCCTCTGAACCAGGGACGATATGAACTGACGCGAGAGGAGATCCGGGGCATCTTTGGCCTTCTCTATACCGAAGGTATCAGGTTCGTGCTTGTTCAGGGGGGTGAGCCGCTTCTGCGCCCGGATCTTGTCGACATCCTGGAAGACCTGTTTTCGCTGGGGTTGCATGTGACGGTGATCACCAATGGGACTAGGCTCACAACCGACCTCGTCGCACGGTTTGCCTCCCTGCGCCTGCCTCTCTCCGTCAGCCTGGATACCCTAGACCGTACGCGCTACCGACAGATTCGCGGGGCTGATCAGTTACCACAGGTCCTGGCTGGACTTAGTCTTCTGGCACAGTATCCCTACCCCAAGTTCCTTACCTGTATCGTGAGCGAGGTCAATCGCGAAGAGGTGCCCGACGTCGTGCGATTCGCCAAGGCGCGGGGCTTTATTCCCGTCGTGGGAGCGTACCACTGGAACGTGGGCCTCTACGGCAAAGAGGATGCGGCATTGATCTACGACCGCTCAGCCGCCGCCGGGCTGTGCGAGTTGCTTCTGAAAGAGGACCTGATCCCTCCCGGGTATTTCCGGCAATTTGTCAGAGACAGTGCCGTGTGGTTGCGCGGCGAACGGCTCGAGCCCTGCGATGCAGGACGGTATAGTATCGCGATCGATGCGTCCGGGCAGGTGTCACCCTGTTTGGCAATGTCGCCAGTGGGAAACCTCCGTGAGTTGTCCTATCAGGAGATCCTCAGCCGCTTCAACCGGACTCAGATTCAAGCTTGTTCCGATTGTTCTTCCTGCAACCGGCTCGATGGGCGTGTGGTGGGGACGATCCTGCGGCACCCGATCACAGCCTGGCGGACTCCGGTGCGGTTCCAATAGGAGAAAGATTGTGATGCGAAACTTCCTGATCGGAGCGCTGATGATCGTGCTGGGAGGCTGTTCGACCGTACCGACCTCTTTCACCCCCTCAGACCCGCTCCCGCCGGAGCAAGTATCCCATCGGTTGTGGCACGAACTACTGAGCACCGATGTCCGTGATGGCGTCGTTGATTACCCGGCCATTCGCCGCCAGGGGCGGCTTCCATCCTATGTCGCGTTGTTGAATCGAGTGGATCCGAGCCGCTTGTCGGCGGGAGACCGTCTGGCGTTCTGGATCAATGCGTACAATGCCTTCGCCGTCACGGGCATTCTGGATGGGTATTCTCCGGACACGTTGTTCGGCCGATACCGGTACTTCATCGCGCGGGAATACTCTATTGGTGGACAGCCGGTGAATCTCTACAATCTGGAGCGAGAGATTCTTATCGCCCAGTTTCACGAACCGCGCGTACATTTTGCTATCGTCTGCGCTTCAGCCTCCTGCCCGAAACTCCAATCGTGGGCGTTCGAGGGGCAGCACCTCGATGAGCAACTGAATCGGGTCACGAGTGAGTTTGTGAATGACCCATTGCGCAATCGTTTTGACCGATCGAGAAAAGTGGCCTCGCTGTCGATGATTTTCAAATGGTTTGCTCGGGATTTTGAGGCCCGGTCCGGAACACTCCTGGGCTTTGTCGGGGAATATCTGCAGGACCAGTCGCTCAAGCAGGACCTTCTAGCCGGCGGCTACACCGTGGAGTTTCTCGACTACGATTGGCATTTGAATGGACCGTCCCCGCAGGACTGAAGGAGTTGTGCATGGTGGTGTTGCCTAGTGAACGAGTCCCCATTGCCCGGCTGCTGACGTTTCTTGAACATGGCGAACGGATGGCACACCTCTGTGCGCAGAGCCAGGCGGCGTTGGCTCCCGACTTGAAGGCGAGGCGTTTTCTCACGACCCAGGCACGTCAGGAGGCGATGCATGCCGTGGTGTTTCGTGGCGCCATCGGCTGGCTTGCGCCACGCCACCTCGGCGATGCTCCGTTCCTGCCGGCTCTTGAGGACTATCGCCGGCTTCTCACTGAGGCGCTTGAATGTGGCGATTGGCTGGAGAGTATTCTGGCTGAACAGGTGATCCTCGAAGGACTGGGGGAGGCGATTCTGACTCGTATCGAGGGCGGCCTTGAAAAGCGGCAGGCGCCGTTTCGCCGGTTGCGCCGGGTCCTGCTGCACCAGGAAGAGGCTCATCATGACTTCGGGCGGCGTGTGTTGGAGCAAGCGATGGTGGATGGACACAGGGAGTTGGAGGCTCTTCGTCTGCGCACGCAGGACTATCTGGCATTGACTGATTCGATGGTGTTGACGCTCTGCGATCTCTTCGAGACGATCGAGGAGGACGCGTCTGCCTGGGCAGCCGATGTACGTTCCTTCCTGCCCATTTGGTTGACGACATGATCTCCATCGTGATCCCCGCCTACAATGAAGAGCGAGCGCTGCCCGCCACACTCCGACAGTTGTTCGAACAAGCCGGGACGTATGAAGTGATCGTGGTTGATGGCGGAAGCCACGATCGGACCTGTGAGATCGTTCGGTGCTGGCCAGTCAGCGGTCGATTGCCGGCTGTGCTCACCCTCCTGACGGCGCCCAAAGGCCGGGCCTCCCAAATGAATGCGGGCGCGAAACTGGCCTCTGGCGACTGGTTGCTCTTTCTGCATGCCGATACGCTCTTGCCGGTCGATGCGCTGAATCGGCTTCATGCGTTGGCCCTGAATCCAGCCGTTCAGGCCGGCGGATTCCGGCACCGATTCTCAGGGTCGGACTGGCGGCTCCGGATGATCTCCTGGCTCGACAATTTTCGCTGTGTCAGGAGCCATATTATTTACGGCGATCAAGCCTTATTCGTACGGAGGGCGTTGTTCGAGCGGCTTGGTGGATTTCCAGATCGGCCCATCCTGGAAGACGTGGCGTTCGGTGAGAAACTGCTGACAGTCACGACACCGATACTGCTCTCTCCCCCTGTTGTTACGGATGCCCGCAAGTTTCTCAAGATGGGCGTCTGGCGAAGTTTCATGCGGGTGTTGTTGATCATTTTACATGTGGAATTCAAGCTGCCGTATCTCCCGCGGGTCTTTTTTCAGGATATTCGCTGAAAGCCAGCGCTTCAGGTGGTGGCAGCACACCATCGGCTCCTTTGAAAACCGCCAATTCGATTGTCAACCAGCCGGCGTCCTTGTACGTTGGAACGGATGACAGTCAGCGGGGGTAACCAAAGGAGGATGTATGAAGCAGGTGATGTGGGGTGCGGCGTTGTTGTCGGTGTGTGCCACGTCGTTGGTGTTTGCGCAGGCGGAGACGCCCAGGATCGATCAGCGGCAGGCCAATCAGGAGAAACGGATCGACCAGGGTATTGCCGGCGGTCAGTTGAACGAACGTGAAGCCACTCGCTTGAACAATCAGCAGGAACACGTCAACAAGATGGAAGACAAGGCGAAATCGGACGGCGTGGTGACGAAGAAAGAGCGGGCCCGGATCAACCACGCACAGGATCGCACGTCGCATCATATCGCTCGCCAGAAGCACGACCGCCAGCAGCGATAGCTGATGTAGCCGGTGTCGGGCTAGCGGTCGATCGAATGTTTCAGCCTGGCCAGGTTATAAGGGCAGTCGCGCTCGCGCTGCTTGTCGGGTAGTCCTATGCCGTCCACAACATTAGTTGTGGGCGGCATGGTTGTTTTTAGCCTATTCTATGGCTTCGTAAACAACGGTACGCACCTCATCAGTTTCTCACGCCGGGACTGAATCGATTCGCTCGATCCTGTTAGAATGCCGGCATGGATCTGATCACGACACATCTGAACGCGGACTTCGATGGATTGGCCTCGATGGTGGCCGCCCGGAAGCTCTATCCGGGAGCGGTCCTGGTGTTGCCGGGCGGTGCGCAGGAGTCGGTGCGAGGTTTTCTGGCGACGCACCATCTGGACATCGCTCGCCTCAAGGATGTGGCCCTGGAACGGGTACGACGGTTGATTCTCGTGGACGTCCAGGAGCCGGAGCGGCTGGGCCCATTGAAGACCCTCGGTTCACGCGCAGATGTGGAGGTGCATATTTTCGACCACCATGGAGCCGACGATGAGCCGGAGCAGCAGGCTTCGTCTCACTGGCCTCATCTCGCTGAACGGCACATCGAACCGGTCGGCGCCACGACTACCCTGCTGATCGAGCGCCTGAAGGCGCAGCAGATCATCCTCACGGCTGCCGAGGCGACGGTGTTGGCGCTTGGTCTGTACGAGGAGACAGGGTCATTGGCCTATCCGTCGACGACTCCGCGCGATCTGGAGGCTGCGGCAGTTGTGCTGCGCGCCGGCGCGGATTTGAACGTCGTGGCGGAGGTCTTGCGGCATCCGCTGGATCCCGATCTGATCGCTCTGCTGAACGATCTGTTGCAGTCCGGATCAATCTATTATCTGGAGGGCCGCAAAATTCTTGTGGCCTCCAGCACCTATGACCGTTACAAGGGGGATCTCGCGGAGGCCGTCCACCGGTTGGCGGAGTTACAGGGATTCGATGCCGTCATCGTTGCCATTGCACTGGATGAGAAAGTCGAGGTGATTGGCCGGAGCCGGCGCCCCGAGATCGACGTGGCGTGGATTGCACGCGAATTCGGCGGAGGCGGACATGCCGTGGCGGCAGCGGCCAGCGTGAAGGGCCGAACGCTCATCGAAGTGCAGGAACGGCTGACCCGTCTTCTGACGGAACGATATCGCCCGACCTTGGTGGCTCGGGATGTCATGACACAGCCGGTGAAAACGATCGTCGCGGATGCGACCGTGGCGGAGGCCGAACGCTCCATGACTACGTACGGGGTCAACGTGCTCCCGGTCGTCGATCAGAAGGACCGCTATGTCGGGACGATTTCACGTGAGGTCGTTCAGAAGGCACTGTTTCATCGACTCGGAGCGCAACGCGTCGAGGATCTGACCAGACACGATCAGTACAGCGCAGAGCCGGAGACCCCCTTTCACGACATCGAAATGCGGATGATCGAATTGAATCAGCGGTTTGTGCCGGTGCTGTCCGGCGGCAAAACGGTGGGCGTGATTACCCGAACCGATCTGCTCCGCAGTCTCCATGAAGACGTGATTGCGTCTGCGCGAGGGAAAGCCAAATCGTTGATGGACCTGGAGTCCTCCGGAGCCGTACGCCGACGCGATGTCGGGGGACTCCTGCGGGACCGCTTGCCTCGTGAGGTGTATGACCTGCTACGGACGGCAGGGGATTTGGGCGAACGCCTTGGCTGCTCGGCCTACGTGGTCGGTGGATTTGTGCGTGACCTGCTGCTCGGCATCGACAATCTCGATGTCGATTTTGTGGTGGAGGGCGACGGGATCGCGTTTGCCCGCGCCCTGGCGAAGGAGCGGGCAGGCCGGGTCAAGGTCCACGAGCGATTCGGGACGGCTGTCGTACTCCTGGCGGACGGGTTCAAGGTGGATGTGGCAACGGCCCGCACGGAGTATTACGAATATCCGACGGCGTTGCCGACGGTCGAGCAGAGCTCCATGAAGAAGGATCTCTACCGTCGGGATTTCACCATCAACACTTTGGCGGTGCGCCTCAATCCCCGCGCGTTCGGCCAACTGATCGATTTTTACGGCGGACAACGCGATCTCAAAGAACGCCTCATCCGAGTATTACATAGCTTGAGTTTTGTGGAGGATCCGACGAGGGTCTTTCGCGCGATTCGCTTCGAACTGCGTTTCGATTTTCACTTGAGCAAGGAGACGCTGGCGCTGATTAAGGGCGCGGTGAAGATGGAGTTGTTCCATCGACTTTCCGGCCAGCGGTTGTTGGATGAACTGCGGTACTTATTTTCTGAGCGCACGCCACGCCATGCCGTCCGCCGGTTGGCGGACCTGGATCTTCTGCGGTTCATTCATCCGACACTGACGTGGTCGAATCGACTGGACCGTCGGCTGAGCGAAGTGGAAGCGGCGCTGGATTGGTACCAGCTGTCCTGTCTCGAGCGGAACATCAGCGGATGGTTGGTGTATGCCATGGCGCTTGCCGAGGCGATGCCCGATCAAGCCGTGCGCGAGATGCTCGAACGATTTCCCTTCACGGAAGCGGAGCGGGGAGCCATTACTGCAGCTCGTTTCCGCACGCAGCCGGTGTGCCGGGCTCTGAGCCGGCGCGCGCCGCTCCGGCCTTCGGAAACGGTGGCTCTGCTGGCCGGTCTGGCGGACGAAACGCTCGTGTTTCTGCTGGCGAAGAACGGCTCGGCATCGGCCAAGCGGCACCTGTCTCTGTATCTGACGACGTATCGCGACGTGAAACCCGCCCTGACTGGGAAATCCCTCCAGGCGCTTGGATTCAGACCGGGGCCACTCTATCGCACGATTCTCGCGCGTTTGACCGAGGCAAGGTTGGATGGCGACGTGAAGACAGAAGCGGATGAACGGGAGCTGGTGAAAACCTTTTCTGATCAGGGCCGGGGGAGAGCGAGAGGATAGCTGCCCGCACTTGGCGAGGTATCAAGCCACATCGGCGGCGCCGCAGAGCGCGGACAACCTCGGGAGGACGCGTTGAACGCCTCCCGTGTCCGATGACACGATGCGGGGAAGGTTAAGCCAACGGCTCAACCGGCTCGAGTTCGTCGTGCATGTCGACGGTCCGAGCGTCTTTTCCCATTGCGGCGAGCAGGCCGTCATAAACGATGCGAGCCGCGTCCGACCATTTAGGATTGAATGGGCGCCCAGCGAAAGCGGCTTCGGCCGCCTTTTTCTCATCGTGGGTAATTTGTCGAGGAGTCAGTGTGGTGTCCATACGAATAATAATAGATCGCTTCAGGGCAATGTCAAGGACTCAACGCAATGTCGGAGCCCCCCTCGTTCAACGGGCGTTGCTTTCGAATGCATCGGCATGCAAGGCCTGAAGCGTCCGGACGAAGGGACTCTCCTCAAACAGGGTGCGGCGGCAAGAGACGATCAAGTTCGGCGTGAACCGACCGAAGCAGTGTCGATGCCGTCTCGTGCGCGACCACCACGAACGAGAGTCTGTCTCCCGGCGATAATTGCGCCGCGAGAGAGCGATCGGCCGCGATCATCGTCGCGAGTTTGGCATACCCCCCCGTCGTGTGGCAGTCGGCCATGAGCAGAATCGGCTGTTGGTCCGCCGGCACTTGAAGGTTCCCGGCACTCACGGCATCGGACACGATGTCGGCTGAGGTGCGGTGCGGCAACCCCAATCCTTGTAGCCGATAGCCCATCCGGTCTGATTCGGAGGCGAGTCGGTACGGGTGGCTCGCGAGTATCCCCAGCGCATCATCCGTGAAACGATCGGCCTGTGGGCCCGGTACCACCCGTATCGTTGCGGTGGATTGGTACCGGGGGCGCTGTGCTTCAGGAAGTGTTCGTCCTACGTATGTTCTGCCTGCAGCTCGTGCCGGGCCGACATCGAGTCGATCCCACTTCCTCAGCGCGCGGCCTGCGACGCCTCCCAGTCCACTGCGCACATGGGTCGATCGGCTGCCGAGCATCAACGGCCCGTCGATGCCGCCGGCCACGGTGAGGTAGGCACGAGTGCCTTGTCGGCGCATTCCGAACTCAAGGCGGCTCCCGGCGGGCATGCGGACGACGGTCCACATGGGCAGCGCGACGCCGTTGCTGGTGGGAGAGAGGTCTGCCCCGGTGATGGCGACGGAGAGTGCTTCTTCGAACAACAGTTCCGGTCCTTGGATGGTGACTTCCAGGCCGGCGGCCCGGTCGGGATTGCCGAGCAGCCGATTCCCGACCGTGAGCGCCCAAGAATCCATCGCGCCGCTCACCGACACGCCGAACCGTTGGTAGCCAAAACGACCGAGATCCTGAATGGTCGTGAAGAGTCCGGGACGTACGACGTGGATGGTCGGCTGCTTACGAGGCATGATCGATACGGACTGCGGAAATCCCTCCATCGTCGAACATCGTCCGTAGCGCATGAGCCAGTCGGACCGCGCCAGGAGTGTCGGCGTGGACGCAAAGCGTGTCGATATGCAGATGCAGCAGCGAACCGTCGATTGCGGCGATCGTGTCGTCGTGAATCAGCGCGTGTGCTCGCGAGACCACCGTCGATTCATCGTAGATCAGCGCATCCTCCTGGCCCCGAGGCACCAAACGGCCGTCGGCCTGGTAGGCACGATCGGAAAATCCTTCGGCGGCAACCGGGAGCCCGCGGGTTTTGCCGGCGACGAGGAGTTCCGATCCGGCCAATCCCACGAGGATCAATCGCGGATCAATGTGTGCGACCGCTTCGGCGATGGCGTCGGCCAGCGCAGGGTCGCGAGCCGACATGTTGTAGAGGGCCCCGTGCGGCTTCACATGCGAGAGCCGAAGACCTTCGGCCTGACCGATGGCCATCAGCTCACCCACTTGGGACAGGATCAAGTCCTGGACGAACGAACGAGAGACCGGTTGTTCACGACGGCCGCCGGAATCCCGATCCGGCAATCCGGGGTGTGCGCCGATCGCCAGATCATGTTGTCGAGCCAGCTGCACGGTGCTTCGCATCAAGGCCGCATCGCCTGCATGCACCCCGCACGCGATATTCACCGATGTGACGTAGGCCATGATCCGGGCTTCCACATCCAGTTGCTCCGGTGTCGCGGCCTCTCCCAGGTCGCAATTGAGGTCGATGCTACGTTCCTTGTTCATGTGTGATTCTCGAACAGCGCATGGAATTCTGTTTCCCCGATCGGCACGAATTGCACCTGGTCGCCCGGTGCCAGCAAAAATGGCGCAGGTCTGGTTAGGCTGAACAGCGGCACCGGAGTGCGTCCGATAATGCGCCAGCCGCCCGGGCTGGCATGCGGGTAGATGCCGGTTTGTGTGCCGGCGATGCCGACCGATCCTGCCGCGACTTGTTTTCGAGGCGTCGGGAGTCGCGGCGTCGCGATGCGATCCGGCACGGTCCCTAGATAGGGAAAGCCCGGGCTGAATCCCAGCATGTAGACGCGGTACAGCACGGAAGCATGCAGGGCACTCACCTGCTCGGGCATGAGTGCCGCTCGCTTGGCCACGTCGCCCAGATCGGGTCCTGCGCTACCTCCATACCACACGGGAATAGCGTGAGTCGTGGGGGCACGTAGCGGGGTTGTGTTCGTTGCCGTCATCAAGGCACGGAAATGCCCGGTCATCGTGGCCACGTCGGTACGGAACGGATCGAAATAGACCGTGGCGGAACGGTAGGTCGGCACCACCTCCAGAAAGCCCGGGAGCCCGGCCCGTTCCACGGCGGTGGCGAAGGCCAGGACCGACTCATTCGTGTGCAGGTCAATGGTCTCCCCGAATTCAACGGTCAGGGCGGACTCACTTAGCGGCACGATGCGCGGGATCGCAGTCTCAGGTGGTTTCATAATAGCCGGGCAGTCGGTCCACGAGATGTCACTCCGGTAACGGCTTCCCATTCGTCTCGGTTGCAAAGGGCAGCACGGCCAATCCCAACAGATAGATCAGCGCAATGGTGCTCGCCGCGTTGTTGAACGACCCCAGCAGGGTGACGAGCCACCCGGTGACGAAGGGCGCGGCCGAGGCGAGCACGCGGCCTGCGTTGAAGCAAAATCCTGAGCCGGTTGCACGGAGTCGTGTCGGATAGAGCTCAGGCAAGTAAATCGGAAAGCCGCTGAAGATGCCATTATTGAAGAACCCCAGCAGCGGGAGTAACAGCAACACTTCTGCATAACTGTGCGGGACAAAATAGGTTGCCGGGAGCATGATGAAGCTGCCGAGGCACATCAAGCCGAACACGGGCAGGCGGCCGAATCGTTCGGCCAGCGGTCCGAATCCCAGATACCCGAACAACGAGCCCGCATTGAGCGCCATGATCGCATAGCTGACCTTCTGTGTCAGCGTGGCGGCATCCTGCCCCTGGAGGTCCGGCATGGCCCGGATCAAGGTGGGGGCCCAATTGGTCGCGCCCCACAGGCCGAAGACCGCCACGAACGCCAGGGTTGAGCCGACCCAGGTGTTGCGGCGTAATGCCGGTTGAAACAACTCGGCGAGGTGCATGAAGCTGTTGCGAACGGATTGTGCCTCCTGTTCGTGGGCCTGCACCCATCGCTCCGGTTCTTTCACCCACCAACGGACGAGCAAGGCCACAAAGGCGGGCAGGATGCCCACGAGGAAGAGGAGTCGCCATCCGTAGTCGCTCAGGAGCAGGTTGAAGCCGGCGGCCAGGAAAAATCCGGCGGCCCATGCGGACTGTAGAATCCCGGCTGCCCGGGCACGTTTGTCTTCAGGCCAGGTCTCGGCCACAATGGCCGCGCCGGCGGCCCATTCGCCGCCGATGCCGAGCGCGGTCAGAAAGCGATAGATGGCCAGATGCCACCATTCTTGAGCAAACGCGGCGAGGCCGGTGAAGACGGCATATATCAAAATCGTGATGATCAACGTCTTGGTCCGGCCGAAATAGTCCGCGGCCATCCCGAAGCCGATTCCTCCGATGGCCCACCCGATCAGGAAAATAGAAAACACCATGCCGCCGTACCACCCGATCTGTTCGTCCGTGACGGCTCCGCCGGCGGCCCCGGCTTGCAGAAGCTCATGTAAGGCAGGGTGCAGCACAATCGCGTAGATCGTTGCGTCCATGGCGTCGAATACCCAACCCAGCCAGGCGACGAACAGGACCAGCCATTGATACCTCGTGACGCCTTGTGCCCACGCCATGCCGAACGCCCTCCCCTGCGAACAGACTGCCTCCGCGCCAGGCTACGGGGGAGACCCGGCGCTGTCAAGGTGAAGCCGGCGAAGCGGCATGGTATAGTCTCGGCCTGTATGCCTCGCGTGGATTATTATCGTGTCCTCGGTGTGTCGCGCGACATTTCCGATGACGACATCAAAAAAGCCTACCGGAAGCTCGTTTTCGAGCACCATCCCGACCGCAATCCCAACAACGAGCAGGCAGAGGAGAAGATCCGCGAGATCAACTCCGCCTATGAGGTCCTGGGCGATCCTGAGAGCCGGAGAACTTACGATCGCTTACATTGGGGGGAGGAGGTGCGCGCCGAGACGGTGGATCCGTCCCTGATCCTTGAGGAGATGGAGAAAAAGCTCTTCGACGAAGGGCGGAAGGAAGTCTTCGCCGTCCTGATGAAGATGGTGCCACGGATCAAATCGGAACTGGCCTTCATTCGTGAACGCACGGTGGCGCATCAGGGGTATGACACCTTCAAGGAGTCCATCGTGGAAGCGCGCGGGGCGGAAGTCCTGGATGAGTTCGTGACTCCCGACATGGAGCAACGGAAACAGCGCTTGCTTGAGGTCGCGGTGCAGATGATGGTGTCACAGGCGGTGGTCGCGAGGGGAGACGAGGGTGGAATTCGTGCGCTTCGCGGCCGGTTGGCGGAGATGTTCCGCAAGGGCCGGATCAACGGCTTTACGACGGCGTTGGAACTACTGTATGAAAGACGGTAACGCCCCACGTCTTTCGTTTCACGTTTTACCCTCCTGAGAGCGGACCCGCCACGAATCGACCGCGCTGCATCACTCCTGCAATCCGCTCCCGTTTCAGCAGTACTCCGATATTTCTGAGAGGATGGCCTTCCACGACCAGCAGGTCCGCCTGTTTTCCCGCCGCGATGGATCCGATGTCCTGAGTCAGGCCCAATAACCGCGCGCCGGCGGAGGTGCTGGTCATGATCGCTTCCATCGGCGTCATGCCCAGCGCGACCATCCGTTCCAATTCCTGAGCATTGTCCCCATGATAGTTGAACGGCGTTCCGGCATCCGTGCCCATGGCGATCGGAACACCCCGGCGCAGGGCGGCGCGGAAACTTCTCTCGTGCTGCTTCACCATATTCCTCGCCTTGGAGCGGGCGCTGTCGGGAATGCCGCAGCCGGTCGGGCAGGCCGCGGTGGTGGCGAGGGCCGACAGCGTAGGTACCATGTAGACGTGGCGCTGGGTCATCATCTCCGCCGCGTCGTCGTCCATGAGGGTGGCATGTTCAATGGAGTGGACGCCCGCGCGGAGCGCGTTCTTCATCCCGGTTGCGCCGTGGGCATGGGCGGCCACATGCCGCCCGTGGGCGACGGCCACTTCGACGGCAGCGGACAGTTCTGCCACAGTCATCTGCGCGTCGTCCGGGGAGGTGCCGGGGGTGAGCACGCCGCCGGAGGCAATGACTTTGATGACTTCGGCGCCGGCATTGAGTTGATCCAAGACGGCGGCGCGGACGGCCTCGACTCCGTCGGCTTCGCGGCCGATGAAGCGCGCATGTCCGCCAGGCATGCAGATCGCGAGACCGGCGGCGAGAATCCTGGGCCCCGGCGTCAGTCCGGACTCGATGGCCTGTTTCAGGGCGAACACCGCATGGTCCCGGAAGCCCACATCCCGGACGGTGGTGAACCCGGCGTGGAGAGTGCGGCGCGCCAGCTCGGCGGCTTTGAGCAGCGTGACGGACGAAGATTCTCCTTCCACCGCAGCCACGACATCCGCTTCCGCTCCCAAACAAAAGTGGACGTGGCAATCGATCAGGCCGGGAAGGACGGTCAGGCCGCGGCCGTCGATTCGTTGCGCGCCCTTGGGAAGCCGAACGTCCTGTTCCGGCCCGACGGCCTGGATGCGGGTGCCCTCGATGAGGAGGGTACCTCGCTCAATCCGGTGACCGAGGCCGTCCAGAATGCGGATGTGGCGGATGGCGATGGTCATGGCGCCTCACTGATCGGAATGGTGACGATGACGCCGCCCATGATGTCGTTGAGTTTGTAGTCCCGTCGCGGGCTGTTTACGTGGGCATTGTGGCAGCTCACACAGCTTTCGGACACCGCCCGGTCTGCGTAGATGCCTTGGAAGTAGCGGACGCCCGCCTGTTGGTAGAATCCGGTGAAGGGTTTCTCGGGTGTCTTCATCACGACCTCAAGCCCGCGCCGTTCGAATTCGCTGTTCGGTCCGTTCCACACATAAATCGGAGTGAGGCTGGCCAGCCGGAAACTGAGTTTCATATCCTTTTGCGCCACCAGGCGCCCGGATTCGAGGAGGAATTGGGCCGGGAGCGGGAGGCCCTTCTCTTCTTTCCAATGTTCGAGTGCCTCGACGACGCCCTGGTTATGGAGCTTGTCCACGACGTTCTGGGTGTAGTTGGCGCGATTCGCGTCGATGACCGCATGAATGAAGCTGGTCACACGCTCGGGGGGGACCATCTCCGCCTTGTGTGATTCTGCGACCGCGAGGGCGACGATCCAGTAGGTGATGGCTGCCACGAAGCCGGCCACTCCTGCCGCCACGATCCATAATCCGTTTCGACTCATGCACCCCTCCTCGCCGCTGCTGGTGAATGGCTATAGGTTTCTGTTGCAGCCTGGGCGGCGCGACCAGGCTGCGCGAGCCGTCCCTGACCTGCGAAGATTTCTTCCAGGGCGTTGAGCAGCGTCAGCACATGCGCCTGTCGGCACGATTCGCCCATGAGGCCGATGCGCCAGACCCGCCCCCGTAACGGTCCCAGTCCGCCGCCGATTTCGATGCCGTACCGTTGCAGCAGTTGCGTCCTCATCATCGCCTCGTCGATTCCGTCGGGTAGCGTGACACAGTTGAGCATCGGGAGTCGATGGCCCGGCGGAGGCAGGGGGCTCAGGCCCAGCGTCTGCAGTCCGGCCGTCAACGCCATGCTGTTTAATTGATGGCGCGCGGCACGCGCCGGGAGTCCCTCTTCGTGCACCAGCCGCAGGGCTTCCCGAAGTCCGTAGAGCATCGAGATCGGGGCGGTGTGGTGATAGGCACGGCTGTGGTCGTTCCAATAGTCGGCGATGAGCGACAGATCGAGGTACCAGCTGTGGCAGGGAGCACGTCGCTGCCGGATGGCGCCCATGCCTCGCGGGCTGACGGTGAGCGGGGCCAGGCCTGGGGGACAGCTCAAGCACTTCTGCGTGCCGCTGTAGCAGGCGTCGATTCCCCAGGTATCGACCTCGACCGGGATGCCTCCCAGGGAGGTGACGGCGTCGACGATAAATAATGCATCGTGCGCGCGGCACAGCGCCCCCACGTCCTCAAGGGGTTGGAGGGCGCCGGTTGACGTTTCCGCATGGACCAGGACTACGGCTTTGACCGGAGCAGACCGCGCCAGTTCCTGTTCCAGCGCCTCTATGGGAATCGTCGCTCCCCAGGGCGCTTCGATGCGGATCGGGATGCCGCCGCTTCGTTCGATCATCGTCGCCAGCCTGGTGCCGAACACGCCGTTGACTCCCACGATCGCACGATCGCCGGGTTCGATGAGATTGGCGATCACCGCTTCCATGCCTGCCGATCCGGTTCCGGACAAGGCAATCGTAAACTCGTTTCGTGTGTGGAAGGTGGCACGGAGCAAGGTTTGAATCTCGCTCATCAGAGCGAGAAAGACCGGGTCGAGGTGGCCGAGCAGCGGCTGACAAAGGGCCTGCAACACCCGTGGATGGACCATGCTCGGGCCAGGGCCCATGAGCAGGCGATGCGGCGGAACAAAGTCCTGATACCGGGAGTCCGTAGTCATCGTTGGTGCTGGTCGCCGTTGTTGGTCACGGGAGGTATCATCGTGTGGTTCACGGCCTGTCACTCAGAGGGGCGTAGTATAACGAAACCGAAGGGGATTCAGCCATGGGATTATCCGCAGTTCCCGCCTGCGATCTTCACGGCCTTGCGCCAGTTTCACCTCTTGAAAGCCGGTGGTATACTCCGGCGCCAATCACGCCCCGGAGGACCTGTGGACGCAGACGAATCGACCGGCTCGACATCCCAG
>ERZ1292630.689-Hain-H41-02um-R3-689-length-34348-cov-9_pt1 | contig 26229 bp, 27 predicted proteins | sample MGYA00564408_ERZ1292630 | MGnify/ENA primary metagenome ERZ1292630 (study PRJEB36523, sample SAMEA6512641) | groundwater metagenome | collected 2019-01-08 | study: AquaDiva: Metagenomics assemblies of 32 groundwater samples
AAAATAGGCATTTAGTGTACACTACATGTAGTTCTTTGATAGTTACTTGCGAACGTAGTCATAGCCAAAAGATGCTGATTTATCGGCGTTTCCTGGCTATGACTACAACCACGGAGGTTGTTAGTTGGATAGCATAATCTACAAAAGGAGATGACGCCATGGAAAACCATGACCCCATTAAAGGTATCACTACTGGGCAAGTTGGCAAGGTTCAGGAGCTCCTCGGAGCAGCCTTGCGCAAGTCCGATCTTCAAAGCGAACCATCACAACAGGTGCTCGAGAATCAAGGTGCTCAAGTGATTGAAGAGATGGTTGCTGTACTTCGCAAATATGTCGAAGCGGTCAGCAGTATGATCGTTCGCCATGTAGCCGTAAATCGCAATCGCTCACCACAGGAAGCAATCGATGCAACGGGGCGCAACAAGTATCTCACTGACGGGGTGGTCGCAGCAATGCCACAAGGTGAAGGTGGTGAAGCTGACGTTTTCTTTTTCAACCTCGGTCGTTATATTAGCGATGCCGACTTGGACAAGGAATACGAACTGCGTGGCCTTAAGCCCGCCGATTCATACGCACTTGCGGCCGTCAATGAATCCGATCCTGCTTTTGCCGATAATCACCCGAACAGTACTCGCTGGAAGGATGAAAGTGGCAACTGGTGCTATGCCGCCTTCAACCGCTGGAATGACGAGCGCAATGTGGGTGTCGGTCGCCGCAGCGACAGGTGGCACGACCGCTGGTGGTTTGCGGGTTGTCGCAAGTAGCACTCTGGACTTCGGGTCTCAGATCTTTTAGACCCTTGACTCTTTGTCTTTAGACCCTCTGGCACTTTTGCAGAGGGTCTTTCTTTTTTTGATGACAATGTACCAGTGTAAATAATTTTAAAACACTCACAAATCGTGCTAGAATAGCCGTATGAGCATTGGACGGAAAGACATAGAACACCTTGCGAAACTTTCGCGCATTGCGATATCAGATAAGGAAATAGAGAGCTTGAGCCACGACCTTGAGGAGATTTTGGCATACGTGTCTGAGATAAAAGATGTGACAACGGGTGAGATTGTTCCCGCTATCGGCGAACACCGCAATGTCCTCCGCATCGACGGGGAACCACATAAGCCCGAAGCATATCGAGAGGCATTATTGGATGCCCTTCCTTCACGCGAAGGAGACCGCGCTAAAGTGAAGAAAATTCTCTAGGAATATGGATATCAAAAACCTTACCATCAAAAAAGCGCACGACCTCCTCATGAGTAAAAAGATGAGTGTGCTCGAGCTTTTGGAAGTAACACTCAAAGAAGCAGAGGCGACGAAAGACACGCATGCGTACCTCGAGCTTTTTCCTGACGTACGCGCGCAAGCAAGTGTTGCGCAAAAAATGATTGATAATGGAAAAGCAACGATGCTTACAGGGATTCCTATTGCGATGAAAGACAACATTCTCATTAAAGGGAAGATTGCAAGCGCTTCGTCGAAAATGCTGGAGCACTACACGGCAACATACGACGCGCATGTCACGATTAAGCTTCGTGATGCTGGTGCAATTTTCATTGGGCGCACGAACATGGATGAATTTGCGATGGGAGGTTCGACGGAAAATTCCGCATTCGGCGTTACGAAGAATCCGCACGACATGACACGTGTGCCGGGGGGATCGTCGGGCGGTTCTGCGGCGGTCATCGCTTCAGGTTCCGCACTCGGCTCTCTCGGTTCAGACACTGGCGGGTCTATCCGCCAGCCAGCGGCATTTTGCGGAGTCGTGGGACTCAAGCCTACGTACGGTAGCGTCTCACGTTCAGGACTCATCGCCATGGCAAGCTCGCTCGACCAGATTGGTCCCTTTGCAAAGACAGTAGAAGATGCAGAGATTATTTTCAACGTAATCGCGGGGCATGATCCGATGGACAGTACGTCGTGCTCAGACGAGCGCATAAATAAAGAAACGAGGAAGCCGAAAGTGATTGGCGTTCCCAAAGACTTCGTTCATGCAAAAGGCGTTGATCCGCGCGTGCTTAAAAATTTTGAAGAATCTCTCGCGCTCATGAAAAAAGAAGGGTATGAAATCCGCGACATTTCTCTTCCGAGTTTTGCGCACGGACTTTCTGTTTACTATATTTTGATGCCCGCTGAAGTTTCCTCAAACCTCGCGCGTTTTGATGGTGTAAGGTATGGCTTTCATGCAGACGGCAAAGATTTGCTTGAAGATTATTTGCGTTCACGCGGAGAGGGCTTTGGTCCTGAGGTGCGCAGACGCATCCTTCTCGGAACATACGTGCTTTCCTCTGGATACTACGATGCATACTATGGTCGTGCGAATGCCGTGAAGGAGCTCATCCGAAAAGAACTCGAGCTTGTATTTAAGGATGTTGATATCATCGCGACACCAACGACACCCACGCCCGCATTTAAGATCGGTGAAAAATCAGGAGACCCGCTAGAGATGTATCTCGCTGATATTTTTACCGTGCCCGTCAACATTGCCGGCGTCCCTGCAATATCGATACCATCGGGATTTGTCGAAGAAGGAGAATCAATGCTTCCACTTGGTATTCAATTCATCGCGCCGAACTTTGGCGAGCGTGCACTTTTTGAAACCGGGAAAGACTTCGAATCCGCCCGCGGATTTTAATTATCATGAAAGATATATTTGAAAAAGATGATTTGACTCGAGACTTCCTAATTATTTTAGCGGTGGTTGTTGTTGCATATGTAAATTTCAAAATTACTCCAATCAACATCGGAACAGTCACTTCAGGATCGTTTTTCCAGGATTTCTTTGCGTTTATTCAAGGTAAATTGACGAATTTGACTCCGTTGCAGGAGTTTCTTATGTGGGTGAAAAGTGTGCTGGCGGTATTCTCAGTTTTGCTTATTCTTGGCATCGTGTTCGTTCATAATCGCATGCATGAAGTGCAACACAAACTTTCTAAAATATATAAACCTATTAATGTTGAGGAGGTAGTCGCCAAAGATAAAGCGATTCAGTGGCAGATTGTACTCAACCATGTCAGCTCGGGCAATCCCGCCGAATGGAAACTCGCGGTTCTTGAAGCCGATAATATCCTCGACAGTATTCTCGAGGATAGGGGGTATCGAGGAGAGTCCCTGGGAGAAAGATTGAAGTCAGTTGATCCAGGAGATATGCAATCCTATAGTGATGCATGGGAAGCTCATAAGGTCAGAAATCAGATTGCGCACGAGGGTTCTAATATGGATTTTTCAGAAAAGATAGCACGCGACGCCATCAATCGCTACGAGAAAGTCTTTAAAGAGCTTGGATATCTTTAAACCTCAAGAGGTTGCCCTTGCAAAATTTCTTATAGATGGTATATTTTGGGGGCTCAAATGAGCATAAAGGGTTCGTTTTGGAAGTTCGACAATATATAGCGGGGTGGTAGATGCGGTATCTCCAAAGGTACCAATAGCGCGAATAACTAGGTTATGAGCCGATACCTCGAAAGTGTGTGTTTGATAGATTGATAATAATATAGCGGGGTGGAGAAGCGGTATCTCCAAAGGTACCAATAGCGCGAATAACTGAAAGGTTATGAGCTAAGCCCAGCAAAAGTTTATAAGGAAGTTCGACAATATATAGCGGGGTGGAGAAGCGGTATCTCATCAGGCTCATAACCTGAGGACGCCCGTTCGATTCGGGCCCCCGCAACATGAAGTGTAAGGAGGGAACAAGGCAACTGCTTGCCTTGTGTCCCGAATCGAAAGCCGCAGTATGTCCTGAGCTTGTCGAAGGACTACGAGGCGGGGTCGAGGTACTTAGTGCTCGCAGAGCGTAATCGCTCGAGAACACTTAGTAACTCGTGACCGGGAGGGCCCCCGCAACATGAATGTAATGAAAGGAAAAGCAGACATATTCATTGTCTGCTTTTCCTTTCAAAGTTTTCAATTAATCCATGCAGGATTGAAAACATTCAATAATTGTGTTAGGTTTAGCATGTTTAAAGGTAGATGATATTGCCGATGTAGTTCAATGGTTAGAACGAGGGACTCATAAGCCCTAGACAGAGGTCCGATTCCTCTCACCGGCACAAGCAGAGGAATCAAAAAGGTAAAGGGAAATTTCTCTGCTTCTGTTCAAAAAATAAAATTTGCAGTGGTAGCTCAACTGGTTAGAGCACCCGCCTGTCACGCGGGAGGTTGCGGGTTCGAGTCCCGTCCGCTGCGCAAAAATAATAATACACAGAAATTTATTTCTGTGTATTATTATTTTATATTTAGGGACGGGACTCGAACGCCATATGGATTGAGAGTCCTAGCCATTTGAAATAAACCATAAAATAGTGTATCGTGTCGAAGTGTTGAACATGCCGTTGTAGCTGTCTTGGTAGGACGGCAAAAAGAGAGAGAAGCCGTTGTAGCTCAGTTGGTAGAGTGCGTCCTTGGTAAGGACGAGGTCATCGGTTCAATCCCGATCAGCGGCTCCATTGTAAATAGTTAGTCACCTAATTGTCTAGGTAGTCCGTAAAAATTAAATAGTGTGCCACCTTAGCTCAGTTGGTAGAGCATCTCACTCGTAACGAGAAGGTCCGCAGTTCGATTCTGCGAGGTGGCTCAAGAAAACAAAACCGCTTATGCGGTTTTTTTTGTTTGAGCCACCTCAGCACCGTGCCTGCGCACGGTGCGTGCAGAATCGAAAGGCGCAGGCATACCGAGCATCGCGAGGAGCCGAGCCGGGGTAGCGAACACTTTGTATTTTGTGAGCAGTGCGAAACAAAATGCTTAGTGATTCGTGACCGAGAAGCGAGGTGGCTCAAGAAAATAATATTAATATAAAAACTAGGCTATGTTCATTACGAACATAGCCTAGAGAGCTTTTCTCAAATATATTCACTGGTGTGCAAGCCCGAATTCCTTAAAGGTTTTTGCATGAAAAGGGTAAATATCTTTCATGTCAGGAATTTCACGGGAAGTTATCTTCATAATTTCCCAGAGCTCTTTGTCCTCCTTGAGCCCTTCAAAATTTCTGACAAACGCTTCAAAAAAAAGATATGCTTTATCGGTGGATTTGCGGTCCCCAAGATAAGATAGATTTCCAGGTGGGATGAAAATTCCTATCTCCTCTGTTACTATCTTGAACGCTGTTTCACGATACGACATACCATCGATACCATCACGCTCTGGAAATTTCCAGAAGGTGAATGTATTTAGAGGGTCAGTCGTTCTCGTTAGTATTACGTTATCGTAGGGACCTTTTATGATTACGGTTATTATTGGCTTAGTACTGTTATGGCTCATTTTTGCCTCCATAGCAAAGTTGTTCTAATTAAAACCTAACAATATTTACCAAATCTGTCAATTCGTGAAAATAAAAATGCCCCTGTCCGAAATGTTGGATCAGGGGCACGAATCTATCTGATTACATTGTCTTTCAACACACTGTTTCCTATTTGATATATTGGATTACTTTCCTACAAAGTTGAGAAATTTTTTCGTTTGACAGTTCATCTTTAGACATGTATCTAATTTCGCAATCTTTTGGTGTTCTCTGAAGGTCTTTCCTTATAGGGATCACAATAATTCGTATCTTCAAATAAGAGTGGCGACCATTTTTTTCATCGACAGGTAATTCTTCCGTTTTGTGTCTCAGGGTTTGGACTCCCGTCTGGTTATGAACTATTTCACCTGCTAGGTGGGTACCTATCGTGTTCCCTTTAGTAAATTTCCACGGGAACGACCATCCAGAGCCCTTCTTTCGATAAAATAGAAATGTTCCAAGCTTCAGGTCCATAGCGACAACAACCGTAATATTCCCACCGTATTTTCTGACTCTTTCTGGTCGTACTAGGGGACGTCTGCTCAAGGTTATCTCCTTCAGTTTATTGGACGACGAAACTTCTTTACTCATTACATCATAGATAGAGAAAAATAACAACAATCAATTTTTCTGATATAATTTGCTCACTATGACAAAAGAAGAAATGAGTTCGAAACTCGCGGGGCTCGAAGCGGACATGATGTCTGCTGATTTCTGGTCCGACAAGGTTCGCGCACAGGCGGTGATAAAAGAGATTGCCGAACTCAAAGAAAAGATATCGGGCGTTGGTAAGTACGACCGCGGAAATGCGGTGATGACTATTTTCTCAGGAGCGGGAGGGGATGATGCCGAGGACTTTTCGGGGATACTTCTCCGCATGTACCTCAAATTTTTTGAAAAGCAAGGATTCGACGTGAAGTTTCTGCACGAAAACAAAAATGACCATAATGGATATCGAAACATCACGCTCGAAGTCCATGGAAAGAATGCTTACGGTATGCTCAAGAACGAATCTGGCGTGCACCGTCTCGTGCGTATCTCGCCGTTCAGTTCAAAGAAGCTTCGTCACACGTCGTTCTCTATGGTAGAGGTTATTCCAGATTTCAAAGCTCATGGAGATGACGATATTGTCATTGCAGACCGAGATATCAAACTAGAATTTACCAAGTCGTCTGGTCCTGGTGGGCAAAATGTGAACAAGCGTGAGACAGCGGTTCGTATCGTCCATATTGCGACTGGGATTGCAGTGCATGTCGATGGAGAGCGCACGCAAGAGCAGAACAGGGAAAAGGCAATGCAGGTCCTCAAAGGCAAACTTTATAAAAAACAGGAAGAAGAGCGAAAAGCGTTGGAGAGTGGCATGTATGTTAGTAAGACAACCGAGATTGAGTGGGGGAATCAGATTCGTTCATACGTTGTTCATCCTTATAAAATGATCAAAGACCACCGAACGGACGTCGAAACCAGTAACGTGGAGGCTGTTCTCGAAGACGGAGAATTGATGCCGTTCATTGAAGCAGAAAAAGACCTTTAGGTTTTCAACAGAACACGATTTGTCTCTTTTGTATTTTTGCAATATTAAAAAATTTGTTACAATGGGAAGATGATTTATTTCGATAATGTTACCAAGGTCTACCCCGATGGCACCGTAGCTCTCGACGGAATAAAACTCGGAATCGAAGATGGTGAATTTGTTTCAATCGTGGGACATTCAGGCGCGGGCAAGACGACCCTCATGAGACTGCTCCTTTGTGAAGAACCGCCGACCAGTGGCACCATTTCTTTTGAGTCTGTTGATATTCACAAGGTTAAGCAGAAAGACCTCCCAAAGCTTCGTCGTCGTATCGGGGTTGTGTTTCAAGATTTTCGTCTCATTCCCAATAAAACCGTTTATGAAAATGTCGCATTTGCGATGGAGGTCGCTGGGAAGACAGACGAAGAGATTGCGTCCGACGTTCCTCACGTTCTTGACCTCGTCGATCTCTCAAAAAAAGTTTGGAATTTCCCACGACAGCTTTCAGGTGGGGAGCTTCAGCGTGTCGCCATTGCGCGTGCGATCGTAAACCACCCAAGTATCATTATTGCAGATGAGCCAACCGGGAATCTTGACCCCATCAACACATACGAAATCATCCAGATTTTGAAAAAGATCAACGATCTCGGCACGACAGTCATACTTACCACGCACAACAAGGGCGTCGTCGAAGCCCTCGGTAAACGCGTGATTACAATGGACCACGGAAAGATAACACGCGATGACCTAACGGGGAAATATGCGCTTTAGGTTAAGTAATATGCTAAAATAGTAATAATCATGTTCATAGCAATAGCAAAACGAGTAATCAAAGCAGGATTCATCAATTTTTGGCGAAATGGGAGTGTTTCGCTTTCGGCTGTATTCGTCATGGTCATTGCGCTTTCGATGATTGGTTCAATCCTCCTCATCACGCCATTCCTTGGAACAGCACTCGCCGAACTCAAAGACAAGATTGATGTCAATGTCTACATGACATCAAATGCGAGCGAGGATTCAATCATGGAGCTCAAAGCGAAACTCGAAACGCTCTCCGAAGTAAAATCAGTTACGTATGTTTCTCGCGAAGAAGCGCTTGTTGCGTTCCGTGCGCGTCACGAAAACGATCACCGCATCATTCAAGCGCTCGACGAAGTGGGTGGCAATCCGCTTACTGCCGTTCTTAATGTAAAAGCAAAAGAGCCTTCTCAGTACGAAGGAATCGCGAAAGCACTTGAAGGCAAAAGCGCACTTTCGACCGATGAACTCTCTATTGTTGGCAAGATAAATTACTACGATAACAAGATTGCTATTGATCGTCTTTCTCAGTTTATAGATGGAGTACAAAAACTTGGTGGTATCATCACTGCGCTTATGATTGGTATCTCTGTTTTAATTACGTTCAATACGATTCGTCTCGCTATTTTTATCGCACGTGATGAGATTGCGGTCATGCGCCTCGTGGGAGGGAGCAACAACTATATCCGTGGCCCGTTCGTCGTGGAAGGGGTTCTTTATGGATTCGTGGCTGGTATCTTTACCATCATCATTTTTTATCCCATTACGTTTTGGTTGAAAAACGCTACACAGGGATTTTATGGAGGAATCGATCTTCTGCATTTTTTCGTAGCGAATTTTGGAAAAATAGTTTTCATCATTCTCCTTTCGGGTGTCGTGCTTGGAGCGATATCGAGTTATTTAGCAGTTCGTAAGTACTTAACAGCATAATTATTGTCCGTATGAAGAAAAAAGCACGCAAATACATCTTTGTCGTTGGGGGAGTTATATCTGGCGTAGGCAAGGGTATTACGACGTCGTCGATAGGCAAGATTCTACAGTCGCATGGCTACACCGTGACAGCGATGAAGATTGACCCATATGTGAACATTGATGCAGGAACAATGAACCCAACTGAACACGGAGAAGTGTTTGTGCTTAAGGACGGCGATGAGACTGACCAGGACATGGGAAACTACGAGCGCTTCCTGTCCACATCGCTTACTCGCGATAACTATATGACGACAGGTCGCGTATATCTTTCTGTCATCGAGAAAGAACGTGCTCTCGCGTACAAGGGCAAGTGTGTGCAAGTAGTTCCACATATTCCATACGAGGTTATCGAGCGTATCGAGCGCGTGGGGGACAAGGCAAATGCGGAGGTCGTCGTCATTGAAGTCGGCGGTACGGTGGGCGAATACGAGAACATTCTCTTTCTCGAGACAGCGCGCATGATGAAGATTAAAAATCCTGACGATGTGCTCTTTGTCATTGTCTCGTATCTTCCAACACCAGCAAAAGTGGGCGAGATGAAGACCAAGCCAACTCAACATGCGGTAAGAGCATTGAATAGCGTTGGAATCCAGCCAGACTTCATCGTCGCGCGTAGTGCAACTCCTCTAGACGAAAAGCGAAAAGAGAAGCTCGCGCTTTTTTGTAATGCGCTTCCGGAGAGCGTGATTTCAGCACCGGACGTCGATAGTGTTTACGATGTTCCAGGAAACTTTGAGAAAGACAAACTTGGAGAAAAGATACTAAAGCGTTTGAAATTGAAGAGTCGTGGCAAGAACGATGCATGGCGTGAGTGGGAGGGCTTTGTAAAGAAGTCTCACAAAGCAAAGGACGAAGTTCGCATTGCTGTCGTAGGAAAATATTTTGATACGGGAGACTTCATGCTCTCTGATGCATATCTCTCAGTTATTGAGGCGCTCAAATACTCGGCGATACATCTCGGAAAGCGTGCGAAACTCGTATGGTTGAGCTCGGCTGATTTTGAAGGGAAGAATGCTCCTCTTGCTGAACTTATTTCTTTTGATGGTATCCTCGTGCCTGGAGGTTTCGGGTCACGTGGTATCGAGGGCAACCTCGCAGTGATTCGCTACGCACGCGAGCACAAGATTCCATACTTCGGAATTTGTTATGGGATGCAACTCGCAGTAGTTGAGTATGCGAGAAACGTTCTCGGTATTAAAGACGCGACCTCGCGCGAGATTGATTCAAAATCAAAGAACATCATCATCGATATCATGGAGTCGCAGAAGGACCTCTTGAAAAATAATAAAATGGGAGGCACTATGCGTCTTGGCAGTTTCCCTGCAGTGTTAAAAAAGGGCACGATTGCGCGCACTGCATATGGCGAAGAAAATATTACCGAGCGTCATCGTCATCGCTTTGAGGTGAACCCAGCGTACATAGCGGAGATAGAAAAAGCGGGGCTAGTATTTTCAGGTCGTTCTCCTGACGGACATTTGATGGAGATTGTTGAGCTACCCCAGAAAGAGCACCCATTTTTCCTAGGCACGCAGTTTCATCCTGAGTTCCAGGCACACCCTCTTTCACCGCACCCAATCTTTACCGCATTCATTAAAGCAGCAGGAGTGAGAAGCAAAGGTAAATAAAAGCTAATCCCCACACCCACCCTTGGACTGCGCTTGAAAGGGTGGGTGCAGGGATTCTACTATCATATGACGCACATCAATGAACGCGGATCGCACACAACAATCATTGAAGGCTCAAAGGATATACTGAAACGCTTCAAGAAAGCGGGAGTTGAAGTGTCGCCGGGTATCATCGAGGGCAATGTCAAAGCGAAGGGGAGAAGTGTGAAACTGAAGAAGCTTAACAATGAGACGTTCGAGATGGTCGTGGTGTCTGGAAGCAGTAAACAGACCTTCAAAGTGTATGGCAATGACCAGAAAAACATCACAAACATCATCCAGAGTCTAAAAGCTGACGGATGGAATGTGCAGGACACGATGGACCTTTCTCACGTAGCTTAATACCGAGCCACAAAGGTCCGCCCTTGGGAATCTGCATTTAAGGGCGGACCTTTGTTCCCCTCATTGAAAAAGTACCCCTTTTTTGCTACTATCCGTGGGTATAGATTTTTGGTGAGATTAGTTAGAGGTGGGGGTATGTAGATATTGCGGGATCGTCTAATGGTAGGACACGTCCCTCTGGAGGACGTTATCTTGGTTCGAATCCAGGTCCCGCAGCCAGCTCGTGCGACGCTCAAGACGCGTCAAAATAACGATATTTTGATGAAGTAAAGAGCGACCCGTCTAGGACGGTGAAACCGCATAAGTTACCTATTCCGTCACCGCATACCTGCTGAGAGCAGTATTCAGAACACAAAAGCACTCCCCACGAGGAGTGTTTTTTGTTGTTTTATACTACAACAGGATGTGCTATAATACTTTTATGACTGATGATGTTAAAAAGCTTGGACAAAATCTTAAGCGAATCAGAATCAAGAAAAATATCACTCAAGTCGAGATTTCTAAGAAATTAGGTGTCGACAGATCATTTGTTAGTAATTTAGAGAATGCGAAAACAAATCCGACTCTCGCAACGATTACTAACCTGGCCCAAGCATTGGGTGTTTCGACTAACGAATTATTAAAATAATTATGAGTAAGGACAAGCCAAATCACAATAGCTCTAAAGAGCAGGAGCGCGCGGAATTACACCGTGCTATCTGGCAGATTGCTACTGATTTGCGTGGCAGTGTTGATGGTTGGGATTTTAAACAATATGTTCTTGGAATTTTGTTTTACAGATTCATTAGTGAAAACCTTACAAACTATATCAATACCGACGAGCATCGTTCAGGGAAAAAAGATTTTGACTATGCAAACTTGTCAGACAAAGAAGCAGAGTTTGGGCGAGCCGATACCGTAAAAGAAAAAGGTTTTTATATTTTACCAAGTGCACTTTTTGTAAATGTTCGCAAAAAGGCTCGCAATGATGCAAACCTGAACGAAACACTCTCTAATGTTTTTAACAATATTGAAAATTCGGCAAAAGGTGCCAGTAGTGAAGATGATTTGAAAGGTCTTTTTGATGACTTAGATGTTAATTCAAACAAGCTAGGGGCTAATGTCGAAAAAAGAAATCAGAAGCTCGTAAAACTCCTTGAATCTATCGGCGATCTTCGCCTTGGTGATTATGGAGACAATACCATAGACGCTTTCGGTGACGCCTACGAATTTTTGATGACCATGTATGCCTCAAACGCTGGCAAATCTGGAGGTGAATTCTTTACTCCTCAAGAAGTCAGCGAACTACTCGCAGAAATTACCACCGTTGAAGAAAAGGGGGTCAGGTACCTTTTACGCTAAATAGTTTCACATCCCGAAGAGCCCCAAAATACTAGAATAAAAGTTACAAGAAACCTCTTGTAGGGCTTAGTATCAAATTATCCGAATCCGATGAGGTCAGCTTTGAGTGGAAAATAGGAAATAGGTGACCTCTGGAGGATGTTATCTTGGTTCGAACCCAGGCCCCGAAGCAGTCTGTAAAAAGTAGCAAGTGACCTAGATGGGTCAAATTGCCACTAATCTTCAGGATAAGTTATAATCTAAAAATGGAAGGATTTTTACAGAATAGAAACGGAACAAATGAACATATGCTTGAGAACTCCACGGAACATATTGCAAATATGTATGTTCAAGCGGCAGAACGCTATCTCGAGGAAGGAGACCCTTTAAGAAGTCGCATAGTGGATTACTATTCGGCGCGACCAGAAACCGAACAAGAGTTATTAAATGTTTTGGGAAAGAAAAATGAGGAAGAAATATCTAAGTACGTTTTAGATGTAGAAAAGTTTACTGAGGACCAATCAAGATTCATCGAGCGAATGGAAAAATTGCATGAGCTTCAAGATGTTCATAGACGTCGCAGAGAGTATATGTTGCAAGATCGTCAGACTACTGATGAAGAGTATGAATTGGGTGCATATACTGACGTCCTCGAGTCGCAAGTCAGAGAAGCAGTGCTCGGCGCTCGGAGAAAGGGCTATCTCACTTTTCAATCGGGATTCAAGGAGAAAAGCGAGCGAGACCAATTCATAGATGTTTATAATAAAAATATCGTTATTCCAGAAGAGACTCTAAAATATCTTCAAGAACATTTCATTGAGACAAGGATAGAGAATTTTGATGACAGAACCACACTTACTCTCCATCCATTCGGAAATGATCCGGTCAGGCTTGCGCAGTGGAAGGAGATTTGGGGTACGCTCATTGAAAGTCTGCCTCCTGCAGATTCGGAAACCGTACCGAATATGAAGTCGAATGAAGAACATGCAGATTTTCGCAAGAAACAGGATTCTCTCAGAAAATAATAGGAAACCGAGTGACCCCAGAGAGTGTTGTTAAGATTATTAAGTTTAAGCTTGTAATTTAATTATAAATAGAAAATAGTGGAACTTATCTTGACTCTAAGCTTGCATCAAGTGCGATTGTGCGGTATTTTCATACTATGAACATAGATAATATAACATCAGCAGTATTGGGGTGGGCAACCGTGAATGGACTACATATTCTCATCATTCTGGTCATCGCATACACGGCACAAAAATTGAGCGGGCGCTTTATCGCAAAGATTGTTCGTCGTCTTGTGACGGAAGGTACGGATGGCGTGGAGGCTGAGAAGAAAAGGGAAGACACGCTCATTCAAATCTTTAGTGGAACTGCTACGGTAGTTATTTATATTGTAGCGACCATTACGTTGTTGTCTGAAATAGGTATTCAAGTAGCACCGCTCCTTGCTGCTGCTGGCATCGTGGGAATCGCGGTTGGCTTCGGTGGACAGTATTTAATCCGCGACGTCATCACAGGAATCTTTCTTATCCTTGAAAATCAATATCGCGTTGGCGACTTAGTATGTTTTGATAAAACTTGCGGAATCGTAGAGAGCATTAGTCTTCGCATGACACAGCTTCGAGACCTCGACGGAGTTGTCCATCACATTCCACACGGCGAGATAAAAAAAGTCTCAAACCTTTCAAAGCAATTTTCTCGTGTAAATTTTAATGTCGGCGTCTCATACAAGAGCGACCTCGATAAGGTTATTGCAGTCATCAATCAGACAGGAAAAGAACTTTTCGAAGACGTATTTTGGAAAGAACAAATGATTACAGCACCAGCTTTTTTCCGCATCGAAGATTTCGGAGAGTCAGCGATCATCATCAAGATTCTCGGCGATACAAAACCGCTCAAGCAGTTTGATGTTGCGAGTGAGCTCAGGAAGCGTATTAAGGTCGCTTTTGAAAAAGAGGGAATAGAAATCCCGCTTCCTCAGCGAGTGACTCATCAAGCATAATAGCTTTTATGAAAGCAGAGATCATATAAAAAAAGCCCTGACACTATTTTGTGTCAGGGCTTGAGTTTTTAGTGAATATCGTTTTACGTATTTGCGGATTGGCTTGCTTCTCTTGGAAGAGAGGCCGGCTCCTTGTTAACTGCTCCGTTCTTGAGCCGAGTCAGGATAGCGTAGGTTAGCAACAGGGAAACAAGCTCTTTGAGCAGGTAATCTAAATTGTTTCTGAAATTGGTGTGTTTGCCGATATCTGCCCAGGTTTCTTGGATAGACCCTGGTTCGAACGAGTCCATGATGGCCGTAAGGTTTTCAATGGAGATTGTCCCAAGGTACACATCGATGTCTTCTTTTAGACGAATTGATAGCTCTTTACAGCTTGGTGGTCCTTCGAGAAGGATGTCATATTTGCCAATATTAATGAGATGCACAAAAAGCGAATCTAAATATCTCTGCATTTTTATCAGTCCTTTTTAAAGTTTGCCACTCCCAAAATTGGTTTTTGCGAACAAAGATTTTTGGCGCAAAATAAGGAGCTGATTAGCCCCTAAAGTGGCAGATAGAGCACAATGGTACAACCTAAACTATTATACACCTAAAATCTTAAGTTGTCAAATTATTGAGAGCCAGTTCTTTTAGAGTTTCTATAAGTTCATCCATGTATGCAGTATAATACCAACTGGCTTCGTCTTTGCGTTTGCCAAGATACCCCTGGGGGGTATATAATAGACGCATGAGAGCAGACATAAAGAAAAAGGCAGTGCGTCGGCTGAAGATAATCGAAGGGCAGATTCGCGGTCTCCAAAAAATGATCGACGACGAAAAGTATTGTATCGACATCATCACGCAAGCTTACGCGGTAAAAGAGGCAATTTCTGGCGTTGAAAGTTTGGTTCTTGAGAACCATCTCAGCACACACGTTATTGAGCAGATACAATCCGGCAACAAAGAGAGAGCCATTAAAGAAATTTTGAAGGTTTATAAAGTTCACCAAAAGAACACATAATATGGACCACTCACAGCACAACTCAGCACCAGAAGAGATGCAGGCGAAAGACACGAGCACGGTGTATTATACGTGCCCCATGCACCCCGAGATCAGAAAAGAAAGGCCAGGCATGTGCCCAGAGTGCGGAATGAATCTCGTCCCCGTCAAGAATAAAAAGGGAAAAGCGAACGACGAGGAAGGAATGGATAAACATGCGGGGCACGTGACCTCATCGTTTTTAACAAAATTCTGGGTTGCGTTCATTTTGACCATACCAATCTTTTTCTACTCTGAGATGGCGATGATGGTGTTTGGATTACGAGGTCCAGAATTTCTCGGTTCACAGTATGTTTTGTTAGCGTTAGGAAGCTTTGTTTATTTTTATACTGGATCAATATTCCTCACTAGCGCATACAGGGAACTCCGCGCAAAATTGCCAGGAATGATGACACTCATAGCACTCGCTATTTCAGCAGCATATTTTTACAGCGTCTTTTCGATACTCTCTGGAATGGCGCATGATCTTTTGTTCGAGCTGTCGTCATTGATTGCCATCATGCTCTTGGGACACTGGATCGAGATGAAATCAGTAAAAGGCGCGCAGGGAGCACTCAAGGAATTGGCAAAACTTCTTCCTGATAAAGCTGAGGTTGTGCGAGGAAACGAGACAGTAATCGTGTCTCTTCACGAACTCCAGATTAGTGACATCGTACTTGTAAAGCCTGGACTCACAGTCCCTGCGGATGGAAAGATTATTGAAGGGAATTCTGAGATAGATGAATCAGTAATAACCGGTGAATCAAAACCAGTAGAGAAAACAGTCGGTGATATCGTCATTGCCGGTTCTATAAATGGAGACGGAAGTCTTAAGGTTGAGATTGATAAAATAGGTGAGCACACATTTTTGGCAGGAGTGATGCGGCTCGTTGCTGACGCGCAGGCGTCTAAATCACGCCTCCAGATACTTTCTGACCGCGCGGCTTTTTATCTAACGATTGTCGCAATTGTAGTTGGTACAATTACATTTGTCGCATGGCTTCTTTTGGGGGAAGGTGTCGTGACTGCAACAGAACGTCTCGTTGCAGTGCTCGTCATCACCTGTCCACATGCGCTCGGGCTCGCTGTACCGCTCGTCGCGTCAATATCGACATCGCTTGCTGCGAGAAATGGACTTTTAGTAAAAGAGCGTCGAGCGCTAGAAGGGGCTCGCAACATTGATACCGTGCTTTTTGATAAAACAGGCACGCTTACGAAAGGAGAATTTGGCGTGAGCGATATCTTTACGAGCGGGATTGTCGGAGAGGATCAGGTTCTTGAGACTGCGGCATCCCTCAACAATAATTCGGAGCATCCTTTGGCAAAGGCGATGGTCTCAGAAGCGAAAAAAAGAAAAATCCCAATTAGTTCGGTCAAAGATTTTTCTCGTGTGGCAGGGAAGGGGGTGAGAGGCACGCTGGTGAATGGTGACGTGCAGGTTGGTAACGATGATTTTTTGAACGAAAATAACATCGTACTTTCAGACGAATATAATGCGAACATAAACAAAGTATCAAAAGAAGGTAAAACGGTCATTCATGTCATCGTAGATAAAAAACTTTTGGGAAGTATTGCGCTTGCCGACATCATTCGAGAAGAATCGCGCGAGGCGATCAAGACGCTCAAGTCGCAAGGCATCAGAACGGCAATGATTACCGGGGACTCGGAAGATGTGGCATCATGGGTTGCGCGCGAGCTAGGCATCGATGAGTATTTTGCGGGAGTTAAACCCGGAGAAAAGGCAGAGAAGGTCAAGCTTCTTCAGCAGAGCGGGAAGAAGGTAGCGATGGTTGGGGATGGCGTGAATGATGCCCCCGCGCTCACGCAGGCCGATCTCGGCATTGCCATCGGCGCAGGCACCAATGTGGCAATAGAATCAGCAGGCATTATCTTAGTGAGGAACGACCCACGCGATATCCCAAAGATCTTTCATCTTTCACGCCTCACATATCGCAAGATGATTCAGAATTTATTCTGGGCTACAGGGTACAATGTCGCTGCTATCCCACTTGCGGCAGGAGTGTTCGTCTCGAAGGGTTTGGTTCTTGAGCCGGCTGTCGCAGCAGCACTAATGAGTGTTTCGACCGTGATTGTTGCATTTAATGCTATGCTATTAAAAAGACAAAAGCTATAATTTACGTATATGATAAAGAATACATTTGCCATGGGATTGTTCGTACTCGCGGTTGCTCTTGGAGTGGCGTACATTGTAAACACTAGCAGTCTTTTTAATCCGGCGTTTGGAACGGATATCAAGGGCTTGCCGGAAGCGCGGGGAGCACAGGTGGTGGAATTGAAGAGTGGAGACACTTACGACATTACAGCAAGCATCGTCAAGAAGACAATCGCGGGGAACGAGGTAAGAATGCTCGCTTACAACGGCACTATTCCGGGTCCAATTATCAAAGTTCCCAAAGGAGCGGAGGTCACGATCAATTTCACGAATAAAACCGACGTGCCGACAACGATTCACTCTCATGGAGTCCGACTGGATAATGCCTTTGATGGTGTTCCCGATATGACGCAGAAAGAAGTGGGGGTGGGGAAGTCGTTCGTTTATAAAATCAAATTTCCTGATGAGGGGATATTCTGGTACCACCCTCACCTTCGAGAGGATTATGCGCAAGAACTTGGTCTCTACGGTAACTACATTGTGGTTTCGGATGATCCAAATTATTGGTCTCCTGTGAATCAAGAAGTACCGCTTGTTGTAGATGACATTCTGATTGAGAGTGGGAAGGTTGCTCCGTTCGGTCCAGTTGCGGATCATGCGCTCATGGGTCGTTTTGGAAATGTGATGCTTGTGAATGGTACGGACAATTACGCTTTGACCGCAAAGCAGGGAGAAGTAATTCGTTTATACATAACGAACACCGCAAATACGCGGGTATTTAATTTGAGTATTCCAGGCGCAAAGCTGAAGCTCGTCGGTGGGGATAATGGGAAATATGAGCGTGAGACGTTTGTCCCAAGCGTACTCCTCGGCCCTTCAGAGCGCGCCGTTGTTGAAGTTCTGTTTAATACACCAGGCACCTACATGCTCGAGCACAAGACTCCGAACAAGACCTATACAATGGGAGCGATAACCACTTCGTCTGATAAAGTTTTAACTTCGTACAAGTCACAGTTTCTCAAGTTGCGCACGAATAATGATACTATTACAAGCATTGACCCATTCCGTCAGTATTTTGACAAAAAGGCTGACAAAAGCCTAGCGCTCACCGTTGATATGGGAGGAATGGGGGAGAGTGTGGGACACATGATGCCAAATGGAGCAATGATGAGCAATGGGCCGATGGAAATGAGTGGGGACACAAATGAAAAGATAGAGTGGGAGGATTCGATGACGATGATGAGTGGAATGGCGACTGTAGATGCTATCAAGTGGAAGATTGTAGATCAAGATACGGGAAAAGCGAATGATGATATAAATTGGAAGTTTAATGTCGGAGACAAGGTAAAGATAAAGATTTTTAATGATCTAGCCTCGCTTCATCCGATGCAGCACCCTATTCATTTCCACGGACAAAAATTTCTTATTCTTTCGACTAATGGCGTAAAGAATAACAATTTAGTTTGGAAAGATACGACACTGATACAAAAAGGAGACACGGTTGAAATTTTAGTTGATATGGAAAACCCAGGGATGTGGATGGCACACTGTCATATTGCAGAGCATCTTGAGAGTGGCATGATGTTCAACTTTGAAGTGAGATAAATATCAAAATTTACGGTTATGAAAAAACTCACCTTCATCACGGGGAATGCGCACAAAGCGAAATATTTGAGCGATTATTTTCATGCGCCTGTTGATCATGTAAAGCTCGACCTTCGCGAGATACAGTCGCTCGACGTGGAAGAGATTGCGATGGATAAGGCGCGTATCGCATATGAGATCGTGAAATCTCCCGTACTTGTTGAGGATGTATCGCTCGTCTTTACCTCACTCAAAGCACTTCCTGGACCGCTCATCAAATGGTTTCTTGAAACATTTGGAAACGAAGGACTGTGCAGACTTTTGGATAACCATGCGGACAGAAGTGCGACCGCTAAGGTGTCATTCGCGCTTTGTGATGAAAACGGCGTACATACGTTCAATGGTTCGGTGCAGGGAATAATCGCGGATAGTCCGCGTGGAGAAATGGGGTTTGGGTGGGACAGCGTCTTCATCCCAAAAGGACATGAAAAAACATGGGCCGAGATGGAGGATGATGAAAAGCATGAAACTTCGATGCGAAAGATTGCGCTTGAGAAAATGGCAGAGTATTTGAGAACCGCTTGATTCTTTTTACGAAGCTCCAACCTTCGCCGATTGGCGAAGGTTGGAGCTTCGTATGAGACGAGAGAGTATTGCGAACATTTAATACCCGTTACGTACTTTATACTATATTATAAAGTACGTAACGGGTTGGAAAGATAATGCGTGGAAGTTTTGAAGTTTGCCTTAGGTGCCCCAGTGTCCTTTGGTGAGGAAACGCGTGCGTGGTATGATGCCCATATGATGAAGGATAAAATAGAAATACTGGTACGCGAGGCGCTTGGAGCTCTTGGTGTCAAGGCGAATGCAATCGTTATTGAGCGCCCTGCAGATTTGTCGCACGGTGACTATGCGACAAGCGCCGCACTCGTGTACAGCAAGGTTGCCGGTATGTCACCGCGCGAACTCGCGGGAAAGCTTACAGAAAAGATACTCGAGGCATCTTCGGAGGAAGTTGAAGCGCTCGAGATTGCAGGGCCTGGTTTTATTAATTTTCGGCTCTCGGATGAGACGATACGAAATGAAAATACAAAAGAAAAAAGTTCAATTACTACTCACTACACAGATGGGAATATTCTTGTCGAACATTCATCGCCTAATCTTTTTAAACCTTTTTCTGTTGGTCACTTAATGAACAATTTTATTGGTGAGTTTATTGTCAGAGGCGCAAGTCTAAGTGGTGGAAATGTGAAAAGTATGGCGTTTCCATCGGATGTTTCTCTTGGGATTGCTAAAGCTCTATTTGTTATTGAAGGGGATATAAAAGAAGGCAAGGTTGATATTCACTATTTTGAAAATAATAAGGAGGATGAAGTTATAAAATATCTAGGTGAATCTTATGTTAGGGGGGTAAAAGAGTGCGATGAAAACGAAGAAAGTTTAAATAGCGCGAAAAAAGTTTTGGACAAAATGTATAACATCAAGGACGATTCATTTTATGATTTAGTTTGTGTGACCAAAAAAATTAACGAAAAATATTTTAAGAGAATACTAAATGAAATAGGTTCAGAAATGGATGCTTTTGTTTATGAGAGCATGGCTGGATATGAAGGTAAAAAAATCATAGAAAAAAACACAGGTGAAAGGAGTGTGTTTAAGGAAAGTGAGGGCGCCGTTGTATATATTCCTGACGAAGAAAGAAAAGACATTAACACTTCGGTGTTTATCAATAGCCAAGGTTACCCTACTTATGAAGCGAAAGATTTGGGGTTGATTGAAATTAAATTTGAGAAACTTGCAACGGTTGGTATTAAAAATTTCTTTCCCGATTTGTCGCTCTCTGTAACTGATGCTGAACAAATCGCGCATTTCAAGGTAGTATTTGATGCTGCGTCCAAGCTTGGTAACGGATGGCCTTCATGGGTAGGAAAAAGCCTGCATGTACCGCACGGCCGCATGCTTTTTAAAGGGCAAAAGATGTCGAGCCGTCTTGGAGGTGTACCCCTTGCTCTTGATGTAATTGGTGTGGTTGAAGAAGAGGTGAGAGAAAGGGCGGGAGAAAAAATAGCGCATTTGAGCAATGAAGAGAAAATGAAACTCGAACGCGAAATAGCGCTCGCGGCTCTCCGTATTACAGTACTACGCTCGAAGCCTGGCATGAATATTAATTTTGATCCTGAAACATCACTATCCTTTGAGGGTGACTCTGGCCCTTACCTTCTTTATACTCATGCGCGCTGTGCTTCGCTCCTTGAAAAAGGTAAAGAGAAGGGATATGAACCAGCGTTCAAGAATATTCCAACAATGAACCTTGAAAGAGAACTCGCTCATTTTGAGGTTGTGTTCGCTGATGCAATTGAAAATATTGCTCCTCAAAAATTGGTAACGTATCTTTTTGAGATCACGCAACTCTTTAATGGGTTTTATGGAAATACTCAAATTATCTCTGACGACAAAGAGAAAACCGAACATTATCTTGCTGTCACCAAACGTGTAAAGAATGTTCTGAAGGAAGGTCTCTGGGTTCTCGGTACCTCAGCCCCCGAGAGAATGTAGATAACAAAACAAAGGACTATCCTTGATTGTCGTTATGTTTGCGCACGCGCACATACTAAAGGTATAACTCGTTTCCCTGTTGTCTCTGCCACAGGGTACTTGTAGGAAAATTAGAAGACCCTTGGTTTTCTGATGTATCCTATGCCTATGACCCCACAAAAAGGTTACCACTGTGCATATGACGCCCACTACCACATTGTGTTTCCCGTAAAGTATAGCAAGGCACTGCTCTTCGACGATATTATGAAAACCACTAAGGAAGACCTCTGGGTGGAGAATTTTGGACTGGTGGTTACTATGTCGCAATAGTCTGAGAGAAGGCGAATTGAACTATTACAGAAAGATACGTTAAGAATCAAAGGAAACACAGTGAAAAGCTCCCCATGCTGTGGTAGACTATTACTACTAACGAACTGCGCTATGAGCCCAGATTATACTCCGTGGCCTCTGTTATAGAGTCGCTGAGTAAGTACTTTGGTGCTATAGAAAACGGTTATATATGAAAAATTCTCATTTAGGAAAATCCATAGAAGAACACTGTAAGGAAACCGCCTATTTTATTGACCAGAATAAAGAATCGATAATTCAAACATTGTTACAATACGAGAGTCGACTTGTTGCGGAAGATGAGATTAAAAGAACTATCGATTTGTTAAACTCAATCTATGAAAACATTTCATTTTTTACAGACAAGAAGGTTGATAAAATCGCTGTGTTTCTTCCATTGAATCTGCCGCTTTATTCTTTATTTTTGTTTGCGGCGATACCTTCATATCAATCAAAGTCAACGTCGGTGCGTGCGCCGCAATTATTGCATACCGTATTCTCTGAATTAGTAGAGAAGCTTTTTTTTGCTGAATTCTATCCATCCGTACGTGTAACTGATTACAATCGGGACCTTTTTGTGGAAGAAGAATGTAAAAATGCTGATGTTGTCATCTTTACAGGGAAATATAACAATTTTCTTAGAATGAAGGAGTGTTGCTCCAAGAATGCTCTCTTTATCTACAATGGCGTGGGGCATAATCCCGTTGTAGTCACTCCGAATGCGGACGTTGCGCTTGCGGCACAGAAAGTTGCCTTTTTGAAAACATTTAACAACGGGCAAGATTGCGCGGGCCCCGATATGATTTTAGTGCACAAAGATGTAATAGAAAACTTTTTGGCTAATCTCCATGTGGAGTTAGATAAAATAAGTGTTGGGAGCGACTATCACGAAGGAGTAATCGTTGGTCCAATGTCGGAAACTGCTTCGTTGGTCTCTATGAGTGAACAATTGAGTTCAACAAAAAATAGAGGCGGTGTTATTGTTAGTGGTGGATCTATAAATTTTAGAACAGGTGTTGCAGAACCGACTATATCTCGTTATCACATTAAGGATTTCTGCAATTATAAGGAATTATACTGCCCTTTAATCCTTGTTGCTGAATATGATTCTGACAGCGATTTGCAAAACTATTTTGAGGATCGAGAAAATCAGTACATTCAAGAGCAAATGTATGTAACTGTTTTTGGGGACAGCGACTATATTGCAAAAGAAATACCAGGAACCATCGTGTTGCGCAATTTGATAATTCACGATGTGGAGCGAGGCACCGAAGAATATGGCGGATATGGTGCGGGAGCATCTCAGATAAATAAGGGTGGAATAACAATTAGCAAACCGCTTCTTATTCCCAGAGAAATTTATAATTATTGTTTATCTGATTTTGCCCACTATTTTGAATTGCCTCAAACGAAACAATCTTCTTATGAAAGAATTCGCGATATTGTCTCCGAAGAGTTTACAAAGCGTGTTAACGAAATATTTGGTTCAGATCTTGCATTCGCGTATATTTTTGGTAGTTTTGCCCGTGGCAGAGATAAGGGTTTCAGCGATATTGATACGTTCATTTGTGTTAATAAAAATGTTCAGGAACAAATTGATGTGTACATACAATGGATTTTTCAGATATCGGAACTGTTTGGCAAGATTCCTGACTTTGTTTATCCTGCAGAGATAGTAAACATCAACGATTTGAGACCTGCGTTGGATGCCCTATCAAAAATTACGTTGTCGAGTTCATATAATCCATCGTATACATACGACGCTATGGTGTGGGCGCATTCATTGTCAAACACAAAAATTGCTGTGATTAATGAAGAAAATATTCCAGACGAGTGGCTTGATTTATTTCCAAGAGAGTCGGTGCGGTTACTGAAATCATTTTTGGAAGAATCGGCATTAGAGAAGTACCCTGAAAAGGAACAGAGAGATGCGTTTGTGAAAAATCTATTAACAGGAAAAGGTCTCGTTGATTTCTTGAAAAAAGTTTCATTTGCTGAGGAATATAATCACATCGAGCCAGTTTGGCGAGCAGTATCACAACGCAATTTCTTCGGCAAGAAATATACTATCGCTAAAGGTAAGGAAATTCTGCGCGATAAGGCATTTAGATTTGGCCCAGTTTAATGGGAATTATACAGAGTGGGTCATGAAAGATGTAAGCAATAGCAAAAACTGTGCAGATTATAATCAGAAAACAACTCACACCCGATTTTAGCATAGCTACACATGGAAAGATGAACAACCCGCTATAGTGAAAGGTCTATCCTGAGCCCGTCAATTCGAAAATTTCTACCGCACTTTGTGCAACAAAAGGCATTCTCTTTGCGATATACTGATGTCATGCAGCAGGGAGTCAGTATATTTTTTTCTAGAAAATCGAGCACCTCAGATAATGAACATTTCTTTGCCTGAAAATTGGTGTTCCTTCGGGCGCTAGCGAAATTGATCTTGCATATTTTCTCAAGCACCTGATCAGAATTTAAGTCAAGTTCAGTATCTTTTGATTGGGAGACTATCTTAAAATCAATACGCTCGTTCCAGTAGTACTCAATGAAAAACAAGGCGCGTCGCTTCCAGTAAAAATTGTTTTCAAATCCGCGTTCGCTTTTGCCAAGAAAGTCAAAGAGTCTACCGAATTTTGAAATGTTATGCTCAGTTTTCTTTTTGATCACTAAACTGTCATCGATATAATTAATTACCCACTTATGTTGATCGTATGGTGTAAAAATCAGCTCTGCTATTTCAGAAGGTGTTTCTATATAGCCACCCATTGAAATTCTTTCCACTTCCTTAAGAAAAAACACTGGGTCGTCCACATGTTCAAGTACATGCTTACAGATCGATTTTCTGAAAGCATTCTTTTTGAAAGGGAATTGTTTCTGGTTATAAAAAATTATAGGACGATCAACTTTAAGTGATTTATTCCAGCGATGCTCATCCCCCGCATCGCTGTATTCAAACAAAATATTTGCTTTTTTGTCTGGCTTGTGTCCAGAACCAATATCTAGAATCATGGTTTTAAGTATAGTCTTATCATATGAATTTGCAATACTGTACTGAGACGTTGTCATCTTGACCAAGTCTTGCCATTCAGATAGTATGCGGTAAGGTTTTGTTTTTTTCATTAATCAAAAGGGAGGTTTCAATGGGAATGATTGCAAAAAGGATGTTTGACCCAGACGGTGTTGTGCTTGCGCTTGATTTGGACTACACACTTGCGCATTATCGTGACGGAATGAAAGGATTGTTTGAGGTCTTGAGAAAACTCAATATTTCAGATCAGGATGCTCGCACGGCGCTTTCGTTTGCAGAACGCAAAAACTTTTCATTTGGTGAGCTTTATCGCATTCTTGATGTGATTGCTCAGCTTAAAATAGAGGAAAGTTTGTTCATGGAACGCATGCAAGCTTGGTTTAGAGAAAACTATGGATTGTATGATGATGCGCGTGCATTCTTGCTCGAGTATATTGGCCGCGTACCAATCGTTATTGTCACCGCGGGAGACTATAAGTTTCAAAGAGAAAAGATTACTCATTTGGGTTTCGTTCCTGACGAAATGATCGTGGTCTCAATGGGTGATCCAAAACTAGGTGCTCTCAAAGACGTATTTCAATGCTATCAAAAAACTGTCATTTTTGTGGATGACAACCCAAATGAATTTGGTCACACTTCTTTTGACGCATGGTTTGGGGGTGTGGGTTATTCGGTTCGGATGCGACGTTGTGACAGTCCACACGAGAATACAGAAAAAGACCAAAGCAATTTAATGATAAGTTCGTTTGGTCAACTGAGGAATCTTGTTCCTATTGAAAAGGAGATAGCATGGAAAGTTCTTTACCAAAAGGCGTGGTGATTCGTGACGCCGTGGAGGGTGATATCTCTGCAATCACGCGTATCAACGGAGAGGTATTTTTAGGCAATAAAGACAATATTGAAAAAGCGAATAGTTGGGTCCAAGCTCATGTTGCTGCATTTCCTGTATATCATTACTACGTTATCGAAAAAGACGGTGTGTTCGCGGGGTATGTGGGGATGCAGATTCATGGCGGATTTTTACGGGCATCGCCAGTCATTGAACTTGAGCAGATAGGAATTGATCCCGCTTTTCGGAAGCAAGGACTTGGTTCGATGCTCATCAAAGAAGCGATCTCTCTTTCAACGGAGCTCATAAAAAGACTCGACAATCGCATCGAGAGTCATATTACCTTTGTCGTTTGGGCTTATAAGCACAACGAAAACGCACTCAAGGTGTACGAAAGAATCTTTACCGATGGACGCATGGGGGAGCGCACACAATACGGCGACCGCAAGGAAGTTATGTTGCGTTTGTGCATACCGCTTGTGATTCCCGTACGTGACCAATGATACCAGTCGTTTGCCGCGCAACTTGAAAGAGTTGCGCGGTTTTTTTGCCCACTTTTTGCCCGCATCGACTTTTTGCCAATAACAAGTATACTTTCAATAATGAAGAATGCCCATCGGTACATTATGCGCATCGTCCCAAGAGGATTGAAGCTTTGGTTTTTCTTTATTTTACTATCAATTCCCGTAATTTTGCTTTTTGTAGGACTCACACTCTTTGGGAGCGACGAAATGACATTTGACAGAGAGAATCTCGCAACCTCAACTCCAACAAAGAAGATTGCAAAGGTAAAGATTGTCCCTTTTGACACAAAAGAGTATGACCGCAGGATGCATATCTTGGCGAATTATCCAATTTCGACAAGCACAGCGAGTTCGACAAGCT
>ERZ1292630.1039-Hain-H41-02um-R3-1039-length-27968-cov-7_pt2 | contig 26222 bp, 21 predicted proteins | sample MGYA00564408_ERZ1292630 | MGnify/ENA primary metagenome ERZ1292630 (study PRJEB36523, sample SAMEA6512641) | groundwater metagenome | collected 2019-01-08 | study: AquaDiva: Metagenomics assemblies of 32 groundwater samples
GCGGTGGTGCCTAACCGCCGATGAACGCCGATAAAACCTTCAGAATCTGTGAACCTGGAAAAACCGGGTAACGAGTTCAGGCGCGAGCCGTTGTTAGGCAGCGCGTTTTGACACGCCGCGAACAGAAAAAAGGGTTTCCGGCGCAATATCTGCTCCGTTTGGCCAACACACCGTTCCGCCCGCGACGAAGAACTTTCGGAACTCTGCGCGATTTCTAAGGGGTTCAAATACCGACCCCTTTGGCCAATGCGAGAAGTCAACGGTCTTTCGAAGGCCGGTATTGAAGAGAAGCTCGATACCGTAACCCGAAACGTACTGGGCTTCGATAACTTGCGGCAGAATTGTCATGGTTTCCTATTCCAACGGCGCGACGCTCGCTGCGCGTCCAGGTAGGGCGTGCTGCCGGTGTACTGCGTTGCTAAGCGGCAACGGTCGTAACTTCCGATGGCAGCTTGTTGACCAGCAGGTGCTCGAGTTGGATTTTTCTGCTCGCGTTATCGATATCGATTCCGACGAGGTTACCCTTCGAATCGTAATCGAGCACGATTCCTTCGGAAATCTCCCGACTTTCCACACTCGGTTGTTCAGAAAGGTCAATATACAGCGAATCGGTCGCGGCGTAGTAATTCAGCTTCATGGCTTAAACCATCGGTCCGGGAAAGCATTATGGATAGTCACCTTATCTTCTAACGTGACGACTCGCAAGTGGCGTCCGTCGACTCGACAGAAGGAACAGGAGCCAACCTTGGCGGTTCAGGATAAAATCGAACTTTAATCCAAATCCACCGATACCGATCCAGATATGTCCAAGTTGCAGCTCCCCAATGGTGACGACCATCCTGAAGCCGCGCAAAAGCATCTGGACGACGCTCACGGGCTACTAAGCCATAACCGCGCGGATGGCGGGGCATACCTGGCAGGCTATGTGGTGGAATGTTCCCTAAAGGCGCTCATCCTGTATGACTCGGGCGTACCTCCCTCAGGATCGCGACCGCCATGGAAGAAAGGCATGCCAGGTCATGACTTGAGCGCATTGGTTGTCCAAGCATCGAGTCTTGCGGCCATCGCCGGAGCGAAGTCAGCCCGCTACCTCGGGCCGGCCATACAAGGGATAGCTAATGCGGGCATTGCGTCATGGGGGCCTGATATGCGCTACCGCGCTCCGTACATGACACCAGCCGACGCCCAATCGTGGTTCGCGGACGCGCAGGCTGTTTATCAAGAATCGGTCGGTCAGATGTTGCTTGATGGGGAGCTTTGAATGACGTTCATCCATTATGACGAAGCCAAGCGGGCTGCGTTTGAGGCGGTAAGAGATTGGGTACAAAATGATCCGAAGGTCGAGCGGGCGCTGCTCGTCTCCGACCTTTTCGGCAAGTTTCGCCTGGTGCTCTGGGGTCCGTCGGACTCCGTCAAGGCGTCGAAGCAGACGCTTCAGCCGAAGCTGGAAGAAGGCTGCGGCCATTGGTGGACCGGGGAAATCCTGCTTGCGAGTGAGGCCGGAGACGCTCACAAAACTATCTGGGATACGGCTTGGAATCAAGCGCGGCTCCACTCCGACGAGCCCCGGTTCGGCACACTCGACCGCCACCGAACCCGCACCGCGTGGTTTGCCGACGCGGACGATCCGCTGTGGTTATCCCCGGGGAATGGACCGCCGATTATCGTCTTTTATTCGTTCAAAGGCGGATTGGGCCGCAGCACAACGCTCGCCTCGTTCGCGATCCAGCGTGCTCGATCCGGGGAGCGGGTATGTGTCATTGACTTCGACCTCGATTCTCCCGGCATTGGTTGTGTCCTTTCCGCGGACGATAAGGGTCTCACTTCGCCTTGGGGCGTGGTGGATTATCTTCTCGAGCGAGCACAGGGAGATGTGCCCATTGCCGATTACCACCACACATGTGCTCGCGTGGCCGGCCCGGGCGTAATTGCGGTCTTCCCTGCAGGAACGCTGGATGCCGAATACGCGGACAAGCTCGCGCGGGTAGATCTGGAAGAGCCGCCTTCTGCTCACGCATCGGGTCTTGCACATTTTCTCAATGATATTCGTACAGCGATGAATCCAGACTGGATACTGCTCGACGCGCGGACAGGTATTTCCGAGCTGGCGGGTCAATTGCTTTCTGGTTTAGCGCACTTGCACGTGCTGCTCGGGACCACCTCCGAGCAAAGCTGGCAGGGACTGAAGCTAGTGCTGGACCGACTGGGGCGGGATCGGGTTGTGAAAGACAAGCCGCAGTCCGACATTCTGCTCGTTCAGGCGATGGTGCCGCCCACGGCAGAGACGGCTCACCGTGCCACCGGGGCATTTGCAGAACGTGCGCGACACGAATTTACCGAGTGGTACTACGCCATGGAGACGGACCCAGCAGAGGATACTTTTTGGGATGTTCGTGACCTGGATAGCGCGGACGCGCCGCATGTGCCCATTGCGCTCCCATACGAACCACGACTGGCGGATTTCCGCGATATCGCCGAGATCGCGGATTACCTGTGTGAACGTGAGTACGCGGCGATTGCAGAGCGGATCGGCAGCCATTTTGAGCAGGAGCCGCAGTAATGAGCGCCAACTGGAACGAACAACGCAAGAGTCTGCTAATCGAGCTCCAGACAATCGGTAGCGTCGGTCGCGCAGAGGGGGAGCCGCAGGATCGTCTCTCGCATGGCTTTTATCCCGTGCCGGAGCACCTGCGGATGCTCGATCCCGAGGTGGTTCTGATCGTCGGTCCACGAGGCTCTGGCAAGACTGAGATCGCGCGGATCTTGACGGATGCTGGACTCGCGACGGCCGTGGCGCACTATGCCCCTGCGATTCGGTTTCCAAGCGAAAAGACCGAGTGGAAAAAAGCCTACCCGCTCGATCGCGAGGGCCCCGATGTGGGTGGACTCCGCAGCTTTCTAAAAAGCGCTGGATCCGACCTCAATCAACTTCGGGAATTCTGGTTCACATACCTCGTTCGCGTGCTAAAGGACGAGCTCGACGTGGACGCACGGACGAACCTCGACGCGTTGTTCAAAATTCCAGGCGGCAACGTCGCGGAAAACTATCAGGCGTTTCGGCAAGCGGCTACAGAACCGCTTCTCGCGCTTGATAGGCTGGATAAGCGGCTGGAACGGGAGGATCGATTCGTCTTTGTCACTTACGACGAACTGGACACGCTAGGCGCCGGGGACTGGGAGCTTATGGAGCCAAGCATCCGGGGACTGGTGGCGTTTTGGGCAGCCTACGCCCGGAGGTGGCGCCGCGTCCGGGCGAAGATCTTTTTGCGCACCGATCTCTACGACAGACACGCCACGGTTGGTGGCGCAGACCTAGCCAAGCTTGCGGCCGGACGCGTGGAACTTGCCTGGAATGACCGGGATCTCTACGCGTTGCTCCTCAAGCGAATGGCCAACGTCGGTACAGAACTTCCCGGTTATGTTCGGCGTGTCGGTGCAAAGATTGAGTGGAAGAATGATCCGTCGCTTGGCCAGATCCCAACCCTCCAGTCGGGGCAGGCTGCGCGTCCAGTCGTCGAGCGCATGGTTGGCCCCTATATGGGCGCGAATCGGAAAAAAGGCCTTGTTTACCGTTGGCTGCTCGATCACGTGCGGGACGGGCGCGGGCGTGCGCTAGCAAGACCCTTTGTTAGACTCGTCGAGGAGGCGGCACGGCAGGAACTCCAGCGGTCCGACTCATTACGCGAGCCAAGGCTTTTTGACCCGGTATCTTTGCGCCGCGCCCTAGATCGGGTTTCTGGGGAGTACGTTGAACAGGCACGCGACGAATGGCCTTGGCTCGACGCCGTCAGGGAGTGCCTGAAAGGTCAGCTCGTTCCGTGGGAAAAGGAGCGAGATGTTGTAAAACTTCTGCAAGGTCTTGTGTCCGACAAGGATACGGCGCGGCGTCCGCCGTTTGAGGGGCGCGACCTTCTTGATTATTTGATCGAGGTGGGTATCTTGCGCCGCCGGCCGGACGACCGATTCGATGCACCGGACCTATTTCTCTCCGGTCTTGGACTCAAGCGCAAAGGCGGGGTCCGGCGGGGGCGGTGATAAATCTTGTGAGCCTGAGACACTGAAACAACAACGTTATCAGCACTACAGGGTCAAAGAGGAATTCCCTTTCAACCCGACACTGACTTGATCTCCACCATGTTTCGCATGGAAATCGTCGTGCGTGCCGGGGTTGAGCACGTCCACGGTCCAGGACATGGTGCCATCGGCGCCGGTCTTGGGCTCCTTCAGGCTGAACATGGCGTCGAGCACTTGCCCGTGCTTCGCCTCGGGCAGCGCGCCGAGGCGCTCGCAGCGCCAGCGCACCAGTACCCGCCATTCGTTTGGCCGGTCGATTTGTAGACCGGGAATAGGGCCAGAATTTGCCTAAATCACTTGCGTTGCTCGATCAGTGTGTTTCGAATTTGACGAATTTGGCGAATATGCCTATACTCGGTTTGAACAGGAGTATCTGATGACTACGACTACAACCCCGGTTGATGTGTTGCTCGCTCGCCCTGATGTAGGCAGCGCGCTGGATATCGCTTTTTCAGGCGTGGCCCAGTCCGTTGGCGAGAAGCTGAGCGCCACGTTTGCAAAATGGATACGCGCCGGGAAACCTCCGAAGCGGGCAGAAATGCAGAAGGAGTTGGCCGTTGCGCTGGACGCCGTGCTTGTCGACGAATTTTTCGTTCGGTTGATTGATGACGGCGCGCCCGCACGGCAACGCCGCGCTGCGCTTATGGCGTTGCTAAGTGCTGCGGAATTTCCCGGTACGAAATTTCCCGTAATTGCCCATGACGATGACGACGAGCCACTGACAAGCGAGCAAGCCGCAGAGCTGTTGCATGTCTCCAGAACTCATGTTAACAAGCTCATGGACTCTGGCGCCTTAAAAAGCGTTTCGAGGACGGAGGGCAGGCATCGTCGCGTGCCCAAGGCTTCCGTCATGGCATACAAAGCCGAAAGCAAGGCACGGCAAGCCAAAGGTATGGAACGGATGACCGAGGCCAGTCGTCGGCTAGGGTTGTACGAAGCCGAGTTCGCGGGCGTACCAAAGCCTCCCAAGCGCTAATCCTTTGGCAACACGCAGCCATAAAGCACCAGGCGAGGCCAGGGGCATCATCAGCAAGAAGAGCGAAGCGGCCGCCCTGGTTGCCACGGCAGCGCGCCATGCTCCACAAGAAGAACGAAACCCCTCCATCCGCGCAACAGCCGTTGAGTTTGCTGCATCATGAAGCTTGAACAACTACAACCCAACGCCGCAGTGCGGGGCATTGTCCCGGATGCTTTGGTGGCTGTGGTTAGCGTGCAGTGGTATGGCTCCGAAGCCCTCGAACTCACGTATAAGACGCCCGCCGGCAAGGTGGCGAACGAACTGCTCTATCGCCATGACGAACCGCGTCTCGAGATTGTGGAGCAAGGTCGGCCTTGGAGCTTCGATGGGGATGGCGCGCTTTTTCGGTTGGTCTCCGAGGCGCAGCGTATCCGCCTAGCGCACCTGTTTGACCCGGTGCTGGCGGTCCACACTTCCCTAGTCGATCCGCTGCCGCACCAGATAACGGCGGTCTATGAATCCATGCTGCCGCGGCAGCCACTCCGTTTTCTGCTCGCTGACGACCCAGGCGCCGGCAAGACCATTATGGCTGGTCTGCTCATCAAGGAACTGATCGCCCGCGGTGATCTGCAGCGCTGCCTCATTGTCTGCCCAGGCAGTCTCGCCGAGCAATGGCAGGATGAGCTCTACCGCCGCTTCCATCTGCCGTTCGAGATTCTCACCAACGACAGGCTCGAGACAGCGCGTACCGGAAACTGGTTTCTCGAAACCAACCTGGTCATTGCGCGTCTGGACAAGCTCTCCCGCAATGAGGACGTGCAGCAAAAGCTCCAGGTCCCGGACTGCCGCTGGGATCTCGTGGTCTGCGACGAGGCGCACAAAATGTCGGCCACGGTCTTTGGCGGCGAGACCAAGTACACCAAGCGCTACAGGCTCGGCCAGCTCCTGTCGACGCTCACAAGGCATTTCCTGCTGATGACGGCGACGCCGCACAACGGCAAGGAAGAGGACTTCCAGCTTTTCATGGCGCTGCTCGATGGCGACCGTTTCGAGGGTCGCTTCCGTGACGGCGTCCATGTGACCGATGTATCGGACCTGATGCGCCGGATGGTGAAGGAGAGTTTGCTCAAGTTCGATGGCACGCCGCTTTTTCCCGAGCGCATCGCCTACACCGTGCCGTACAAGCTCTCGGAGGCCGAAGCCCACCTGTACAAGGCGGTCACCGACTATGTGCGCGATGAGTTCAATCGCGCCGAGAAGCTCGATAACGACAAGCGCGCCGGCACCGTCGGCTTCGCGCTCACCATCCTGCAGCGGCGCCTGGCTTCCTCGCCCGAGGCCATCTACCAGTCGCTGCGCCGCCGGCGCGAGCGGCTGGAGAGTCGGCTACGCGAATTGGAGGTGCTCCAGCGAGGCGGCACGGCCGCACCCGTGATTGTGTCTGCGGCTCCAGCGCTCGACGCTGAGGATGTCGAGGACCTGGAAGACGCGCCGGACAACGAGGTCGAGGCCGCCGAGGAGGAGATCCTTGATCAGGCGACGGCCGCCCGCTCCATCGTCGAATTGAAGGCGGAGATCGAAACCCTGAAAGGTTTGGAGTCGCTCGCCCTCGGCGTTCGTCGCAGCGGTACGGACACGAAATGGCGCGAGCTAGCGAGCCTGCTCGGAGAAATTTTCACCACTGGGGCCATCGTTGGCCGCGTGGCCGAACCGGTCGCCCCCTACGGCGCCGGCGAAATCCCGCGCCCCACACCATCGCCGCATCAGAAACTCGTCCTCTTCACTGAACATCGCGACACGCTGAACTACCTTGAGAACCGCATCACCACATTGCTCGGCCGCAGAGAGGCCGTGGTCATAATCCACGGTGGCATGGGACGGGAAGAGCGCTTGAAGGCGCAGGAGGCGTTCAAGTTCGATCCAGAGGTGCAGGTGCTGCTTGCCACGGATGCAGCGGGGGAGGGTATCAATCTCCATCGCGCCCATTTGATGGTGAACTACGACCTGCCGTGGAATCCCAACCGCCTCGAGCAGCGCTTCGGCCGTATCCATCGCATCGGCCAGACCGAGGTGTGCCATCTCTGGAACCTGGTGGCCGACGAGACCCGCGAGGGAGATGTTTATCGCAGGCTACTGGAGAAGCTTGAGCAGGCACGACGGGCCCTCGGGGGCCAAGTGTTTAACGTGCTCGGTAAACTTCAGTTCGAGGGCAAATCGCTGCGCGAACTGCTGATTCAGGCCATCCGCTACGGCGATCAACCCGAGGTGCGCGCCCGTCTCACAACGGTGCTTGACCAGGCACTCGACCGCAGTCATTTGCAGGATCTGCTCGAAGAACGAGTGCTCGCCCACGATGCCATGGACGCGAGCCGCGTTCAGCGGATCCGCGAAGATATGGAGCGTGCCGATGCCCGTCGTATGCAGCCTCACTACATCGAATCTTTCTTTCACGAAGCCTTCCAGCGCCTAGGCGGATCGGCCAAACAGCGCGAGTCGCGCCGCTACGAGATAACTCACGTTCCGCCAACCGTTCGCAATCGCGACCGCCTGATCGGCACCGGCGAAACAGTGCTGCCGCGATACGAACGCATCGCCTTCGAAAAATCGCTGGTGGCACCGCAGGGGCAGCCCCTGGCCGCTTTTGTGTGCCCGGGCCATCCGCTTCTCGATTCGGTCATCGACCTCACCCTCGAGCGCAATGCCGACTTGCTCAGGCGTGGTGCCGTGCTGGTGGACGAGCGCGATCTAAGCACCCGTCCGCGCGTGCTCTTCTACCTCGAGCATGCAATCCAGGACGCGAGCCTCACGCGCTCTGGCGAGCGCCGCGTCGTCTCCAAGCGGATGCTCTACGTGGAACTCGAAGCCGACGGCATCATGCGTCATGTGCAATACGCGCCGTATCTCGACTACAGGCCGTTGGCCAAGGACGAGCCGGGCGTGGGGGCGATCCTTGATCGGCCGGAGTGCGGGTGGGTCACTCACGGGCTGGAGCAGCAGGCGCAGGGCCACGCGGTGGCGCATGTCGTGCCCGAGCACCTAAAAGAGGTGCGGGATGGAAAACTGGCGCTCATCGCGAAGACGGAGGCAGCGGTGAAGGATCGGCTCACCAAGGAGATCACCTACTGGGACCATCGCGCCGAGCAACTCAAGCTCCAGGAGCAGGCCGGCAGGCCCAATGCTAGGCTTAATTCGGGTGAGTCCCGCAAGCGCGCCGATTTGCTCCAGGGCCGGCTGCAAAAGCGTCTGGTGGAACTCAAACTGGAAGCCCAGATTTCGCCGCTGCCGCCGGTGATCCTTGGTGGTCTGCTGGTCATCCCGATGGGCCTTCTTTCGGCTATGACGGGGCGGGCCGTAGCCGGCCCGACAGCGCCCGCAGACACGCAGGCGAGCGCCGCCCGCGCCCGCGCTATCGTCATGGACATCGAGCGCAGCCTGGGCTTCGACCCCACCGACCGCGAATTTGAGAAGCTCGGCTACGACATCGAAAGCCGCGTCCCTGGTACGGGCAAGCTGCGCTTCATCGAAGTAAAGGGGCGCGTGTCTGGCGCGCCGACCATTACGGTCACGCGCAACGAGATTCTCTATTCGCTCAACAAGCCCGAGGATTTCATCCTCGGCATCGTTGAATTTACCGGCGACGACACGCACCAGGCCCACTACCTGCGTCAGCCCTTCCAACGTGAGCCAGACTTCGGTGTAACCAGCGTGAACTACGACTTCGCCGGGCTGCTTGCGCGGGCGGAGGCGCCAGGATGAATCGCTGGGCCAGCCGCGTGCTGGGAACCTCGGCCAGCGACTTTCTCGCGTCCATTCGCTCGGAGATACCCGTCGCGCTGATCGCAACGCCGCGCGCTGACTTCAGATGCCAGCTGAAAAGTCGTTGGCAAGGAATCGAGAGCGATCCCGATTTAGCGGACTTCGATCAGGTGCCGCTCACCGATGTGAATGCAAATTTCATCGAGGCTGTATTTGTCCGAGGCACAGGTCTTGTCGAACTGCGAGAGGACATGTTCATGGCCTCGGATGCCCCACTCATCTCATTCCTCGAGACTGCCGACCAAAAGAGATTTCGCTTTCTGGTGGAGGATAGCAACGTTTCGGGAATGGTTACTCTGTCCGACGTCCAGAAGCTGCCGGTCTATTCGGTCCTTTTCAGTCTTGTGCTCGCCGTCGAGATGCTTCTCATGGATTGGATACGAAAGGCCTGCGGCGCGAATGAAAACGCATGGCTCGACCATCTGGACAGTAGGCAGCGAGGCATTATCGAGAAGCATTGGAAGGAGGCGCTCAAGAAAAACCTGGCCATTGACCGCTTGTCCTGCGCGAGCTTCGGACAGGAAATTCGTGCTGCCGTCGGCCTAGGGCTATTAAGGGGCAACGACGAGCGGCATAAGAGCGTGAAGGAGCTAGAGACGCTACGGCACCAAATTTGCCACGCTGCCGAGTTCGCGCTAGCCCCCGAGCAGGCGCTCACGATTCCACGTCACGTCAGGGATGCTCAAGCTGGAGCAATGTGGTTACAGGCGCAGATCGGAAGATTATCCGCATGAAAGATAAGAAAAAGCTCATCGAAGTCGCACTGCCGCTAGAAGCGATCAACAAGGCCTCGGCGCGTGAGAAATCCATTCGCCACGGGCACCCGAGCACGCTGCACCTGTGGTGGGCGCGTCGTCCTTTGGCAGCGGCGCGGGCGGTGATTTTTTCGCAGATGGTGGACGACCCCTCGGCGCATCCGGACATCTTCAAGACCGAGAAGGCACAGGAGAAGGAGCGGCAGCGTCTGTTCCGCATCATCGAAGAACTGGTGAAGTGGGAGAACACCACCAACGAGACGGTGTTGCAGCAGGCGCGCGACGAAATCTGGCAGAGCTGGCGCTACACCTGCGCCGAGAATGCCGACCATCCGCGCGCGAAGGAACTGTTCGACCGCCACAAGCTTCCCGCCTTCCATGATCCATTTGCCGGCGGGGGTGCGCTGCCGCTGGAGGCGCAGCGGCTAGGGCTGGAGAGTTACGCCAGCGACCTCAACCCGGTGGCGGTGCTGATCAACAAAGCGATGATCGAGATCCCGCCGAAATTTGCTGGCAAGCCGCCGGTGAACCCCGATGGTCAGCAACAAAAAGCGCAAATGGACAAGAGCTGGCGCGGCGCGCAGGGACTCGCCGAGGACGTGCGCTACTACGGTAAGTGGATGCGCGACGAGGCGGAGAAGCGCATCGGTAAGCTCTACCCCAATGTCGAGGTCACGGCGGCAATGGCGCAGGAACGGCCGGACCTGAAGAAATACGTCGGACAGAAGCTCACGGTCATCGCCTGGCTGTGGGTGCGCACGGTGAAAAGCCCCAACCCGGCCTTTGCCAATGTCGATGTGCCGCTCGCCTCCACCTTCATGCTCTCCACCAAGGCGGGTAAGGAAGCTTATGTCGAGCCGGTGATCGAAGGCGGCGGTTATCGCTTCACCGTGAAGGTGGGTAAACCGAAGGATGCGGAAGGTGCAAAGAACGGCACCAAGCTGGCGCGCGGTGCGAACTTCAAGTGCCTGATGTCGGGCACGCCCATCGCGGGCGACTACATCAAGGCCGAGGGTGTGGGCAGCCGCATGAGTGCGCGGCTGATGGCCGTCGTCGCCGAGGGCGAGCGCGGCCGAGTATTCCTGACGCCGACCGAGGCCATTGAAGCCGTCGCCATGAAGGCGAAACCGGAGTGGAAGCCGGACGTCGTGATCTCCGGCAGCACACAATACCTCGGCATAAAGCCTTATGGCATGGAACAGTTCTCGCAGCTCTTCACCGATCGCCAGCTCGTGGCGCTGACGACCTTCGCCGACTTGGTGCATGAGGCACGCGAGCGTGTGATTCGCGACGCGTTGGCCGCGGGGTTATCCGACGACGGCAAGGCTCTGGCCGCTGACGGTGCCGGCGCCGCAGCATGTGCGGACGGTGTCGCGATCTATCTCGCGCTGTGCCTCAGCAAGTCCGCAGACTATTGGTCGAACATCTGCATATGGAGGTCTGATCCGAAGAACCTTGGTGTTGGCCACGTGTTTGCCAGGCAGGCAATCCAGATGACTTGGGACTACGCAGAAGGGAACCCCTTCTCGGCCTCCTCGGGTAGTTGGTTGGTAACGCTCGATTGGATCGCGCGTGTCCTGTCACCAACGGGTGTTGCATCCCACATTGGGCACGTGGCCCAAGCCGATGCAGCACGCGGAAACCTAACCAGTGGAAAGGTTGTCTCCACGGACCCGCCATACTACGACAACGTCCCCTACGCCGATTTGTCGGACTTCTTCTACGTCTGGCTACGGCGCGCGCTAAAGCCGATCTTGCCCGATCTCTTCGCCACCGTCGCCGTACCCAAGGCGGAGGAGTTGGTTGCCTTCGCCTATCGCCACGACGGCAAGGCTGGAGCTGAGGCGTTCTTCTTAAATGGTATGACGCAGGCGATGCACCGCCTCGCCGAACAGGCGCATCCGGCCTTTCCGGTCACCATCTACTACGCCTTTAAGCAGTCCGAGAGCGACGACGGCGGGGAGGGCACCGCCAGCACCGGGTGGGAAACCTTCCTCGACGCGGTGATCCGAGTTGGTTTCGCCACTACCGGCACGTGGCCGATCCGGACCGAGATGGGTAACCGCACGCGCAGTATGGATTCCAATGCCCTCGCCTCCAGCATCGTCCTCGTCTGCCGCCCGCGCGCCGCCGACGCCCCCACCGCCACGCGCCGCGAATTCGTCACCGCGCTCAAGAACGAGCTGCCCGTGGCGCTCGCCCACCTGCAGCGCGGCAACATCGCCCCGGTGGACCTGGCGCAGGCGGCAATCGGTCCGGGCATGGCGGTCTACACCCGCTACGCGCGGGTGCTCGACGCCGAAGGCAAGCCGCTCTCGGTGCGCGAGGCGCTGGCGCTCATCAACCAGACCCTCGACGAGGCGCTGGCTGAGCAGGAGGGCGACTTCGACGCCGACAGCCGCTGGGCGCTGACGTGGTTCGAGCAGTCGGGCTTTGCCGAGGGTGAGTACGGCGTGGCAGAACAGCTCTCCAAATCAAAGAACACCAGCGTGGCTGGCATGGTCGAGGCGGGAATTCTGTCCTCGGGTCGCGGCAAGGTGCGGCTTTTGAAACCCAGCGAGCTTCCCTCAGACTGGGATCCGACCACCGACCCACGTCTGAACGCGTGGGAGATCGTGCACCAGTTGATCCGCTCCCTCGAAGCCGGCGGCGAAGGCGCTGCGGCTACGCTCGTCGCCAAACTCGGTGCGAAGGCAGAAGGCGCGCGCGAGCTCTGCTACCGCCTTTACACGCTTTCTGAGCGAAAAAAGCGCGCGGCCGAGGCGCTGGCTTACAATGGCTTGGTCCAGAGCTGGCCGGAAATCACCCGACTGGCGCGGGAAACCGGCCCGCGGCACGAAATACAAACAACAATGTTCGATCACTCGGAGAGCTAAGCAATGTCCAGACTGCGAACGAGCAACGGCGACGATTACCCCGAAGCGGCACACAAGCATTTGCTGGATGCGCAAACGCTCCTCGGCGAGCAGCGGGCCGATGGTGCCGCTTACTTGAGCGGCTATGTGGTGGAGTGCGCGCTCAAGAGTTGTTGGCAGTTGGAGACCGGACAGCCCAGACGCGGACACGATCTTCGCAAACTGGCCCAGGCGGTGAGTGCGGTGGCGACCGTTGCTGGTGCCAAAACCGCGCGTTACCTCAAGACGGTGACGAGCAGCGTTTCTTCCTCTGCCATCGCCGCGTGGACGCCGGAAATGCGCTACTGGGCGCCGACAATGACGTCCGGCGATGCAATGGCGTGGTGCCAGATAGCTGATAATGTGTTTCAGGAGACAGTCGCCCAGATGCGACTGGACGGGGTGCTCTGATGCGATTCCTACATTTCGACGAAGCGAAACAGGCCGCCATTTCGGCCGTGAGGACATGGGTTGGCGCCACTTCGCAAGACGTTCGCGCGATGCTCATCGTGGATTTGTTCGGAAAGCTGAGGCTCATACTATGGTCGGTCGCTGCAGCGGATACGACCAATCTTGGACAGGACCTCGTGAGCAATTGCGGCGCGTGGTGGACGGGTGAGGTGCTGGGCGTCAAGGATCTCGACCCGGTGACTGCCACGGTCTATGACTCGGCGTGGGATTCGGCACGGCTGAACGAAGACGAACCACGGTTTCGCGTACATGACCGTCACCGCAGCCGCGCGGCATGGTTCGCTGGGCCGATCGAGCCGCCTTGGAAAGTATCGGAGAATAATCCGCCTGTCGTCGTGTTCTATTCGTTTAAGGGCGGCCTCGGTCGCAGCACGCTGCTTGCCTCGTTCGCGATCCAGCGGGCACGGGCAGGCGAGCGGGTGTGCATAGTGGACTTCGATTTGGATTCGCCGGGTGTGGGGCGGTTGCTCTCCGCCGACGCGCAGGGGCTCACCGCGCGCTGGGGCGTGGTGGACTTTTTGCTTGAGCGCTCGCTCCCCGACGTTCCGCTTGCGGACTACTTCCACCGCTGCGACCGGGTGGCGGGAGCAGGCGAGATCGTCGTCTTTCCGGCCGGCAATCTGGACGGGGAATACGCCGACAAGCTGGCGCGGATTGATCTCGAAGAAGCACCTGAAGCCCACGACAGCGGACTTTGGAAGCTGCTCGCCCGCGTGCGTGACGAGCTGAAACCGCAGTGGATTTTGTTGGACGCGCGCACAGGTATTTCGGAGCCGGCAGGACAGTTACTGTCGGGCATCGCGCATCTGCATGTACTTTTGGGTACCCCGCAAAACCAAAGTTGGCAGGGGCTGAACCTCGTCCTCGACCGCCTCGGCAAGGAGAGAGTGCTCGCCGAGCGCCCGCAGGCGGAAGTGCTGCTGGTGCAAGCGATGGTACCCTTGGGCGAGCCTGGCAAGGAAGCGAAGAAGACATTTGCTGCACGCGCCGAGGCAGAGTTCGATGATCGCTATTACGCCGCAGAAGAGGGCGACGCCGACATCGACAATCGCTTCTGGACCCTCGGCGACAAGGGCAGCCAGGACGCGCCGCATGCACCGATGCCCGTGGAGTACGACAGCAAACTTGCGAGTTTCGGGGATATCGCCGAGGTCGCCGACCCACTTTGCAGCGGGGTCTATTCGCCGATTGCCGAACGCATCGTGAGCCGCTTTCTTACGGAGCCCGAAACATGAGCAGCCAGTGGAACGAAGAGCGTCGCACGCTGTTACAGGCGCTGCAGAACATCGGTAGTGCGGGCCGGGCTGAAGGCGCGACGACTGAGAGCATTGCTCCGGGCTTCTATCCTGTGGCGGAGCACTTGCGTCTGCTCGACCCGGACGTGGTGCTGGTGGTGGGCCCGCGCGGCGCGGGCAAGACACAGATCGCGCGCGTGCTGACTGACGCTGCATTGTTCGATGCAGTGAAGCTTTACGCGCCTGCTGTGCGCCTGCCGGTCGGGCGCGCGGAATGGTTGCGCGTCTATCCTGCGGGGAGCAAGAGCTTCGAAGGCGTCGGTCTGCGCACCTTCATGAAAGCCAATAGCAGCAGCACGGAAGCCTTGCGCGAACTGTGGTTCGCCTACCTGGTGCGTGCCCTGAAAGACCATTTGGATGATCAGGGTCGAACCGACGTAGCTCCACTGCTCGCGCCCGCGGCGGCGGACATCGAGGCCATTTACCGCGCTTTCCGCAAGTTGGGGACCAAGCCGGTCGTCGTACTGGATCGGCTGGACGAGCAACTGGAGCAGCAAGGTCGCTATCTGTTTGCGACCTACGACGAACTGGACACGCTCGGCAACGGTGACTGGAAGCTGGTCGAAGCCGGAGTGCGCGGCTTGGTGGCATTGTGGGCTGCCTATGCGCGCCGCTGGCGGCACATCCGCGCCAAGCTGTTCCTGCGCACTGACTTGTATGAGAGGCACGCCAGGGCCGGTGGTGCGGATCTGGCCAAGCTCGCCGCCGGGCGCGTGGAATTGGTTTGGAACGATCGTGACCTCTACGGCCTGTTGCTTAAGCGCATGGCCAACGTGGACGCCAACTTGGCCAGCTATGTGCAGGCCGTCAAAGACGTTTCATGGAGCGAGGATGCTTCACTCGGAAGGATTCCGAAGTTGCGAACATGGCAGGACGCCCGCCCGGTGGTGGAGCGCATGGTCGGCGTGTATATGGGCGCAAACCAGAAAAAAGGTCTCGTCTATCGCTGGTTGCTCGACCATGTGCGCGACGGGCTGGGGCGCGGCTATCCGCGCCCGTTCGTGCGGCTGATGGAGGAGGGCGCACGCCTGGAATTGCAGAACTTCGGCACATTGAGGTCGCCGCGATTGCTGGAGCCGGCATCTCTGCGACGCGCGCTCGATCGCGTGTCAGACGGCCACGTCAGCGACTCGAAGGATGAATGGCCCTGGCTGGAAGCGATCAAGGCGAGACTCCGCAGCGATCCACTTGTGCCTTATGCCGAGAAAGAAGCGATCAAGTTGCTGGAGGGACTGTCGGGAGCAAAGGACGGCACACCCCCGCCATTCGAAGGACGGGAGTTGCTCGATTACCTGCTGGAGCTTGGCATCTTCCGCCGCCGGCCGGACGGTCGAATCGATGCACCAGACCTGTTTCTCAGCGGTCTTGGCCTAAAACGCAAAGGCGGGGTCCGGCGCGGGCGGTGATGAATCTTATGAAGTTAGAGCACTGAAACAACATCGTAATGGCAATCACCAATCATGAGCGCGTCGGCAAAGCGCTGGAACTACTCAGAGCAGGGCTGACGCCATTCGTCGAGCGGGAGTTCAAGGCTAAATTCGGCGATGGCTGGGCGTCGGAGATTCGAGACGCGTTGGTCGACACACGCTTGGGTGCCAACAAGAGTGAGACCATCAACGATGTCGCCGCATTGTTGGTAGCCATGGACCGCAAGTGGGGTGATGTGTTTCGTTTGATATTGGGCAAAACCGAACGCAGCCTGGTGAACGAATTGCTGGCCGTGCGCAACCGTTGGGCCCATCAGGAGACCTTCTCCAGCGACGATACCTACCGCGCTCTTGACTCGGCGGGGAGGCTGCTGACCGCTGTATCGGCCCCGCAGTCCGACGAAATTGAAAAAGTGAAGACGGAGCTCCTGCGTGTTCGCTTCGATGAGCAGGCACGCAGTGAAAAGCGCAAGAGCGCCGGGACCGCCATCGAGAGTGCGGTCACGGGCGGGCTCAAGCCTTGGCGCGAGGTGGTAACGCCGCACAAAGACGTGGCCAGCGGCCATTATCAGCAGGCGGAATTTGCCGCCGACCTGTGGCAGGTGCATCTCAAGCAAGGTACGGACGAGTACAAGAACCCGGTGGAATTCTTCCGCCGGACCTATCTCACCGAGAGCCTGAAGGGGATGCTGGTCGGTGCGGTGCGGCGCCTCACCGTTGGTGGCGGTGACCCGGTGGTGCAGCTCCAGACCAACTTCGGCGGTGGCAAGACGCACTCGATGCTGGCGCTCTATCACCTGTTCTCCGGCATCGCGCCGAGCGAACTGGCCGGGATCGACGCGGTGATGCAGGAGGCGGGGGCAACGAAGCTGCCGCCCGCCCGGCGCGTGGTGCTGGTAGGCAACAAGATTTCGCCCGGCAATCCATCCACCAAGCCCGATGGCACGGTGGTGCGCACGCTGTGGGGCGAACTCGCCTGGCAGCTTGGCGGCAAGAAGGCTTTCGCGCGCGTCAAAGCCGATGACGAGAAAGCGACCAGCCCCGGCGATGTGCTGCGCGAGTTGTTCAACGAGTACGGTCCGTGCCTGATCCTGATCGACGAGTGGGTCGCCTACGCGCGCCAACTTCACGACCAGAGTGACCTTCCGGCAGGCGGCTTCGAGACGCAGTTCAGCTTTGCCCAAGTGCTGACCGAGTCGGCGAAGCTGGCGAAGAACTGCTTGCTGGTGATCAGCCTTCCGGCTTCGGACACCGCAGGCTCGCCGCACACGCAGGCAGATGATGTGGAGGTGGGCGGCCAGCGCGGACGCGAGGCGCTCGACCGGCTGCGCAACGTAGTCGGTCGCGTGGAGTCTTCGTGGCGGCCGGCCAGTGCCGAGGAAGGATTCGAGATCGTGCGGCGACGGCTGTTCGAGCCGATGACAGATTCCGCGCAGTTCAAGGATCGCGACGTCGTGGCGCGAGCGTTCGCGGACTTCTACCAGGCGCAACAGGCGGAATTTCCGCCAGAGTGTCGCGACGCCGACTACGAGAAGCGCATCAAGGCGGCCTACCCGATCCATCCGGAGATTTTCGACCGGCTCTATACGGACTGGTCGACGCTGGTAAAGTTTCAGCGCACCCGCGGCGTGCTGCGGCTGATGGCGGCGGTGATCCATAGCCTGTGGGAAAAGGGCGACCGGAATCCGCTGATCCTGCCGGCGAATATCTCCATCGACGATCCGCGCGTGCAGTTTGAGCTGACGCGCTACTTGTCGGACAACTGGGTGCCGGTGATCGAAAAGGACGTGGATGGTCCCAGCTCGCTGCCGCTGCGGCTGGACGGCGAGGTGCCTAACCTTGGCAAGTTCGCGGCGTGCCGGCGTGTGGCGCGTGCCATCTACATGGGCTCTGCGCCTACGACGGCAGCGGCTCACCGCGGCATCGAGGATCGGCGGGTGAAGCTCGGTTGCGTGATGCCGGGCGAGTCACCGGCGGTCTTTGGTGATGCGCTACGCAGACTGGCCGCAGCGGCTACCTATCTCTATCAGGACGGCCCGCGCTACTGGTACTCGACGCAGCCCACGGTAACCAAGCTGGCGGAAGACCGCGCCGAGCAGTTGAAGCGCGATTCCGACAAGGTCGTGCACGAACTGGACCGGCGACTGCGCGAAGACCTGCGCCGGACGGGCGACTTCAGCCGCATCCATCCCATGCCGCAGTCAGGACAGGACGTGCCCGACGATCTCGACGCGCGGCTGGTCGTGCTGGGGGTGGATCACGCCTACGGCAAAGAGCCGGGCAACGCGGCCGAGGTTGCCGCCAAAGCGGTGCTCCAGTCGCGCGGCAACACGCCACGCCTATACCAGAACACGCTGGTCTTCCTCGCGGCGGACAAGACGCGGCTGCAGGATCTTGATGAGGCGGCCCGCAAATATTTGGCTTGGGAGTCAATCCTGGCCGAAAAGATTGCGTTGAATCTCGATCCGCAGCAAGTGAAGCAGGCCGAGACCCAGATGGCGTCCGCCGATGGCGCCGTCACGGCGCGGCTGCCGGAGACGTATCAGTGGCTGCTCGTGCCCGTCCAGGCGACGCCGCAGGCTGCGGTCGAGTGGCAGGCGCTACGGCTCTCGGGGCAGGACGCGCTCGCTGTGCGCGCGAGCAAGAAGCTGCGCAGCGACGGACTTCTGGCCACCGGCTTCGCTGCCACGTTGCTGCGCATGGACCTGGATAAGGTACCGCTGTGGCGTGGCGATCACGTCGCCATCAAGCAGCTCGCTGAGGACTTCGCGCGGTATCTCTACTTGCCGCGACTCAAGGATTCCTCGGTACTCGTCGGCGCGATCCGCGATGGGCTCGCACTGTTGACCTGGGAGCAAGATAGCTTCGCCTTTGCCGACAGCTTCGACGAAGGCGCCGGCAGATATCGCGGGTTGCGCGGTGGACAGGTCGTGTCCGTGGTTGACGGGGGCGCGCAGGGGCTGCTGGTGAAGTCGGGGGTTGCGCGCAAGCAACTGGACGCCGAAAGCGTGAAGTCTTCGGATGGTGCTTCGTCCGCGGGGCCAACTGTCGGCAGCGACGGGGCGGAGGCGTCGCGACCGGGCGCGGGGCCGACGGAAACGCACCCGCGCGCACCCGCGCAAGCGCAGCCTAAGCGCTTTCACGGCACGGTCACCCTCGACGCCACCAGAGTGGGGCGCGACGCCAGCCGGATCGCCGACGAGGTGATCGCGCATCTTGCCGGCTTAGTTGGCTCTGCGGTGACAGTAACCCTCGAAATTGAAGCACAGATTCCGTCGGGCGCACCGGATCACGTCGTGCGTACGGTCACCGAAAACAGCCGGACGCTGAAGTTCACAAGCCAGGGGTTTGAGAAGGAGTAGGCAACATGTCTGGCGACCTGCCACCGTGGCACACGTCCAATAAGGTGCGCGAAGATGTGGGTTCGTGCAGACCGATTGAGCGCTTGCCGGGTGCAGGCAAGCAAAACCGACTGAAGACGACAACGCCCGCGCAGGCGGGCGTTGTCACAAGCTACGTGTCAGATATAAATGCGAACACGACCCCTTGTAGTTCGAAAGCTCACTAACGGATCCGGTCGCGACGTATGGGACGCAGGCCAAACTTTGAAATAGCAGACCTGGCTATCGCCGACGCGATCACTTCGTGTGTCTCCATAGATCCTGAGTATTGGGACTTTCGAGGTCGCGCAGACCGAAAAGCTGCGCACGCACTTTTACAATATCCGGCGATGATGGTCCCACAAATGCAAGGGGAACTCATCGATATCGTGGTGAGCGCCCGCCCTGACATCAAGCGGGTTTGCGACCCCTTCGTCGGTTCCGGCACTATTCTCACCGAGAGCATGAGCCGAGGCCTAGACTTCGTCGGCTGCGATATCAACCCACTCGCCATACTAACGTGCCTCGCAAAGATCGGGCCGTACGATAGTTCGACGCTGATAGAGCGAGTCGAAAGATTGTTTGTGCGCATTACATCTGACCGCGACCGTTCCTACGCAGTTACCTTTCCCGGCCAAGCTAAATGGTTTTCTGGTTCTACCAATCTACGGCTCTCCAAAATCCGAAGAGCCATCGAGAGCGAAAGCAATGTTTGGGTTCGACGAGTATTTTGGGTAACTTTGGCGGAAACTATTCGGCGCGCAAGCAACTCGCGGACCTCAACATTCAAGCTCCACGTTAGGTCCAAAGCAGAATTGGCAGAGCCTTCTGTTGATCCCGTTGCTACTTTCAAAGCATTGTTGGACGACGCCACGCGACGGTTGTCGGAGCAGGAAAAAATATTCACCCAGAAGCAAGTCTTAACCCCAACGGGCCACTACATTGGTGAAGTGGATCTGATACTAGAAGATGTCAGTCTGTTAGAAAACAACCACAGGGGCCGCGAGAAACAGTTTGACTTACTAATAACGTCGCCGCCTTACGGAGACAACGCCTCGACAGTGCCATATGGCCAATTTTCCTACTTGCCATCGCAGTGGATTCCTCTTTCTGAACTTGGGCTGGGTAGTGACAACGACGTGTGTTCCAGCACACACGGAATCGATTCGGTTAGCCTTGGCGGATCAAACGTGGCCGGGATCGAGCGAGGCTACGCAGTATGTGAAATCTCCCATTCATTTCAAAAATGTTTCACAGAAATACTTGCCATTCGCGAAGATCATGCGAAAAAGCTCGGATCCTTTGGATTCGATCTTTTCGTGAGCATAAAGGCCATTGCCAACCTTGTTCGTCTAGGCGGAGTTCTTGTTTGGACATTGGGCAATCGTCGGATATCGGGAAAAGAGATTCCCCTAGCGGCTATTGTCGAGGAAATGTTGCGTAACACTGGGGCGGTAACAATCCTATCATTTAAACGGAAGATTCCCTCCAAGCGTATGGCAGTGCGCAATAACATAAGTGGCACTATGCGCACGGAAACTGTCCTCATAATGCGAATGGCGAACAGCTGACGAACCTGATTCCCCCCCGCTGTCACGCCTTTCCGCACCCCTTGTAACACCCTTTCAGGGCCATATCTGATCGGTAGATCCGAGTATTTTGTCGGTAAATTGGGCAAATAACGATCCGCGCCCAAGAAGCAGATGTGCAATCCCACCAAACGGTGAGAAAAAGCTTAAACTTCTACTTATAGCGGCATGTGCAATGCTAATTCGCTTATGACACCTATCAGTACGAGCGGGGGCACGTACGGGCAGGTCAGGGAGACCACAACGTGACACTCGAAGACCGTAATGGGGGTCTATTGCTCTTTTCCGGCGGGAGAGATTCGACTCTCGCCGCTGTCCGAATGGCCACGAGCTCAAAGCGCCTCGTCCTTGTGACGATCACGTCCGATCATCTCTATGGATTAGAGTCGGTTGAGAAACGACTTGCGGAACTGGCCCGTATCCTGCCGATTGAGACCGAGTGGCTCAATGTCGCTCAGCCTACTAATCTACTCACTAACACAGACTTTTATGCCCCTACCTGCTTACCCTGCCATCATGCATACGTGGCCGTAGGTGCTTCTTTGGCTCGCGCTGAAGAGATCGAGACTATTGGATTTGGGTACGTGCAGTATCAAAATTCATGGCCCGAACAAACGCCGGAGGCAACGATTCGGTTAAAGGACGTGCTCGCTGAAATGGATTTGCAATTGACTTTGCCAGTTTACGGCTTGGCTTCTAGGGCGGATGCGACCACCGAGTTGGAAAAACATGGATTGTCGACATTATCTCTTGAACAAAAGTGCAGTCGCCAGGTAAACAATATAGCTCTCGCTCCAGATGTGCTGGAGCGAGAACTGGAAAAATGGGAAGCCGCGATTCGCGCAACCCTGAAAGCAATTGATCGCCTTTCGATTGTGATAAAACACAGGGCGCGCCTTTCGGACTTCTTGTGAAACTGCCGTGAATACCAATTCTACGATGTCACTGACTGTTATTTTCGGGCTGCTAACTTTCTTATTAGCTTTTTTTGCTCTTGCGGCGAAGGAGCGTAAGACCCCTTACATCGTACAGTCGATCTATTCCACCTGCATCATCATTCTGTCGGTATTCCTTTTCTCGATGATCGCTGATTTTTATGATGACAGGATGATCTTCATCCCCGAGATTGATTGGTGGGCGATAGGAAGGCATATATTAGTAATTCTGGTCGGGCTCTATGCGCTTCATCATGTGGCGCGGATAAGAAACCAACACATTTATTTTCGCGACGATCGCATGGTGTTCAATCTGTTGATTTTTCAAAAAATAAAATCCATCTATAGAAAGTGGTTGACGAAACCAATATATGAACACAATGCTTGCAAAATTCCATCCGGGGTTATGTCAGATATTGAATCAGACCTAGTGAAGTTAGGCATTTCGGCAAAAGATTTCCAGGACGTCAAGCAGAGACACGAAAAAAGTGATTTATATGCGCTGTCAGCCGGCTGGAAAGCGGCATCAATGCGCCAGGCTGACCACGTTCTATCCGCGCTTGCAGCTACCTTCTTGCACAACGAGTGCTATGTACAATACACCAGTTGTGCTCGCCATCCGTTGGAGTTCGTCCTTCGGTTTAAGGAGTACTGGGAATCTACCTATAAGCCCGCAGGTGGCGGTGAACACGCGGATTGGAAGACCATAGTCGCGAGCATTGTTGTGGTGGACGCGTACAGTCCACATTTCGGCTTCACAGACAGCATACTCGACATCAGCAATCAGAGGTTGACCAAAGAAGGGGTTCATATCGTTCACTCCTCTACGACCTACGCCGGTATTCATTCAGCATCCTCTGTTGCTTTCAATAAATTTAAGATTATTACTGACAGCCCGGCGCGGCCAGCTACCCTGGTAATCTATGAGTGCCCCTACGCGCTTGTCGACGTTGAATCCCCCGAGCAGTATAGGGTTTTCTTGCGACATGTTTTGCCCTCTGAGCGGATGTGGGGCGGCATGATGACAGTCTTTTTGGAAACTGCGATTGAGCAGAACGAACTTGACTTATTGAAGTCATACCTCGACATATATGCCGAGTTAGATAGCAACAACGATTGAGCTGTATTCAGGCACAGACTATGACGTTACGCGACAGCATCGAGTTTTTCGATCCACTCTATGGGCATTTCTCGATTCGAGAAGAAATGGCTCGTTTGGTATTTTTGCCACCGGTGCAACGCTTGCGCCACGTCAGGCTGTCAAATATCGATTCACTAACGATGCCAGGGATTTCGGGGCTTTCTCGATATGAACACGTACTGGGAGCATATTTTCTCGCGACCCAGTCAAGTCTCGCGCGGAAGCTGTCTCGAGAGGACAGACTAGTCTTGCAAGCTGCAGCACTTCTTCATGATTGGGCGATTACTCCATCGGGCCATCTGGTCGCGGAAGCATTTGCTTTTCTGGGACGCGAACTCGATCACGAATTAAAACTTGGACAGCTCTTAGATGCACATGATCCAAGTGAGATTGGAGGCGCTCAACGTCAAATGCTCTACGGACGAGAATCAGGCCTTATCCAATGGGCAAAGGAAGTCTTTGCCACTGACTGGGAACGTCGTCTGAATGAAATAACGACTGCAATTAGTGGAAAAGGAAAATTTGGCCCATGTATTTGTGGATCACTGGACGTTGATAACTTGGATAACGTCTCGCGGATAGCATTTCACATGGGTTTGGATTTTGATCGCCAGCTTCCGTTGAAGATTGCGCACGCGATCATGGATTGCATTGATGGTCACATGGTGTTCGAGACCAATGGAGTAGCACTACTTATTGACGCATGGCTCCAGTTGCGAACGAATGTCTATGAGCACCTTATGACCTCTAGATTGGATTTCTCTGGAAAATTGATGCTGATTCACGCAAGCATGTGGGCGTACCAGGACGGTTTGCTGAAACCGAGTGATTGGGTAATGAATGATCTTGATTTTTTTGGCCTGTTGCTCAACGGATCTTCTAAACGAGTAAAAGAGGTGGTGCAACGATGGTTTTGCGGCGAACCTTGGAGTCTGACGAATTTGGTTTGGTTCGAAAGCTCGCAACCCCCAACGTTCGACGCAGTTCGGGAATTCTCTGAGGAGCTTTCCAAGCTACTAAAGAAAGACTGTTACGCATATCGAATCAAAGACAAGAGAACGCGACGCATACAGGTATGGACACAGAGCGGGCAAACAATACCTATCGGAAAGGACTCACATTATTGGCTTCTTGGAGTTGGCACGCCGAAGAAGGAAGAATTCTCCGTTGCTGAGGAGGGAAAATTTGTACAAGCGGCCGCCACATTCTTTAAAGCGGTGCCGGCTCGGAAAGCAGATTCTGCTTCTGGGGAAACGTCTGATCTGTTTGTGCACTAATGCTGGATCGAAAAGAGATTGTTGAAGTTTTAAATGGAATAGATTGGGAGTTTAAGGGCTCAAAATCCTCTCCGAATAGTATTCACGGGATCCATTGGTTCCCTGGCAATTTTATTTCCCAGATTCCCGAGTACTTAATTCAATTGCTATCCGATTCGGGGGACGTCGTGCTTGACCCCTTTTGCGGTAGCGGCACGACAGGCCTCGAGGCGGCTCGGCTCGGAAGACGAGGCATACAAGGTGATATCAATCGAGTCGGGGTCGAGATAAGTGCGGCTAAACTTTTAGCCTCTAGCACTCCGGAAATAAAAGCCATTCTCGAGCAATTTTCCCATCAGTTTATCTGGGACTCGACGCTATCCTTTAGCGATGAACGCATTGCTAAATGGGACAAGCACCCAGACCTTCGCAGATGGTTTCATCCTGGAACGTTAGCTCAGCTAGAACACATTTGGGCGCAAATAAATGCCGCAGAGTTCTGCAAGTATGCTCCGGTTCTGCGAACCTTGTTTTCCGATACGTTATTTGCTTGCGCGTCGACGGACGGCGGGAAAACAAAGACGGGAAAAACGCGTCGCCATCACTGGGGGTGGGTTGCCGATAATGTTATCCCGACACATCCGGTACCGCACAATGCTGTCGCAATGTTTCGCGATAGACTTTTCTCCTTGCTTAACATTTGCTCGGCAAATAAACGATTACCTAGCGGCTCGGTGTTGACCATTCGCCAAGACGCAAGGAATCTCGCACTTCCAGACGATTCGGTAGACCTTATTGTCACGTCCCCGCCGTATATTGGAATGATTGATTACACGCGTGCGAATAGGCTCTATTACATGTGGCAAGACTGGCCTCTAGACTCCGACAGAGAACTAGAGATCGGAGCACGATTTCGCCGTAATACAAAACGCGCAGTTCCTGTGTATATGGCTGCAATGGAACAATCCGCGCGAGAAATTGGCCGTGTCCTGAAGTCCGGCCGGTACTGTGCAATAGTGATTGGCGCTTCAAGAACACACGCCGGCACGGCACGGGATGTGATTGATCTGTTTTCTAAGATTCTGACAAAAGTTTGGGGCGAAATGGGTAGAGTGCCGTCGCGGCGTCGAGTATCAGAGAAGATGGGCTCTGAGTCGACAGAATATATTTGCGTCTATCGGAAATCATGAAAAAAATACTAATCTTCGGGAATACATGCACCGGGAAGACCACTATTGCCACAGAAATCGCAAAACGCACGGGCACGGAGATGCGTTGCTGCGGAGAACTTGTTAAAGAGTTGGTTGGACGGAGAGGATATAAATTATCTGACAATATCCCGAACGCTATATATGAAGAAATCGATGGTGAATCGCGGCGCGTCCTTCTTCTGAAAAATGGCTCCGGAGTTATAGAAGGCACGTATCTAGATTGTGTGTTGCACGACATATTTGACGAATCTAGCATGCTAGCCGTGCGCCTTATTTGCAACAACGATGAGAGGGCGCGTCGCTTTGCCATTCGCCGAGGTCGCGGAGACAGCATGGACCTGGCTTTGGCTCGATCCTCTCTTGAGGAGCGAGATCGGTCAGATCAGCTTTGCAGAACTATTGTCTATCGCAGTGATGCTACATCTCCAGCGATACCTCGGTACCTGACGCTTGATACCGGAACCCTCTCAGTAAGCGCTTGCGCGTCAGCAATCATCGAGGCCACTCGACGCGGTCAAAAAGAGGTGGCTCCAACCAAAGGATTATGAGCTCTGAACGTTGCTAATTACTTGCAAATTATGGGAGCCAAACTTGCAAGTTATTGGGTCCCCCACAACTTTCACTTTGTGGTCGACCCCACCCCCTACCCGCACACCCCCACATACCCGCAAGCGCTGCAAAAATCGCAGCCGTCCTTCTTGATCACGGCGTAATTGCCGCACTCGGGGCAGCGCGCGCCTTTCATCATCGGCGCGGCGCCGCGCTCCGGGGTTTCGAGGATGCCCATGGTCTGCACCGGCATGCCGTCCTCGGTGAGGATGCCGAGCATGGCGTAGCGGTGGATGATGAGCCGCGCGAGGTAGGACACGGTGGACGGCCAGTTCTGCTGCTTGCGGCTGCCCGGGGTGAAGGCCATGAAATCGCCCAGCGGCTCGGGGTAGTTTAGGAGCTTGCGCAGTTTCATTCCGATCCAGGCCGGATCGATGATGCGCATGTCGAGCGACAGGATCTTGCACAGCC